>Ga0268262_10001537_pt1 | contig 28475 bp, 22 predicted proteins | sample TergutNc150P3_FD_190354 | JGI IMG/M metagenome (GOLD analysis project Ga0268262, IMG submission 190354) | Nasutitermes corniger P3 segment gut microbial community from laboratory colony in Florida, USA - Nc150 P3 (SPAdes) (version 2) | ecosystem: Host-associated > Arthropoda: Insects >... | reverse complement strand
CATACATAACATGGGACTTAATAGAAAATTACAGATTTCTATATTAAGACCTCATGGTTTAGAAATAATAAAAAATTAATAAATGTTTTGTTTATAATTGGAGTGTATTAATAATGAAAAAAATTGTAGTAACTGGCGCAACTGGTTTAATCGGTTCATCTATATTGAGATGTGCACTTGAGCAGGATATGGATATATTATGTATCATACGAAAAGATACAAACCGTTTTAATAATTTGCCAAAATCAGAACGTCTCAAAATAGTTTATGCCGATATATCAGAATATATTCAGCTTGCTGTTCAAGGTAATTACGATGTTTTCTATCATTTTGCATGGAAAAAAACTTCCAGTGCTTTCCGCGATGATGTAGATGCACAAGCTGCAAATATTCAGTATACTTTGGATGCTGTACGTCTTGCGAAGCGTTTGGGATGTAAAAAATTTATCGGTGCAGGTTCGCAGGCGGAATACGGCATTATTACAGAGCCGTTAAAACCAGAAACGACTGTAAACCCGGAAAGTGGTTACGGTATAGCAAAATATGCTGCCGGTAAGCTAAGCTGCTTACTTTGTACACAGCTTGGTTTACAGTTTAACTGGGTAAGAATATTAAGTGTATATGGTCCGCATGATGGAGCGCTTATTATGTATGCAATACATGAATTGCAAGCCGGACGTTCACCAGAATTTACCAGATGCGAACAGATTTGGGATTATTTGTATTGTGATGACGCGGCAAGGGGGTTACTTGCTATTGGGGAAAAAGGCGTTGACGGCAAAACCTACCCGCTAGGATCGGGAAGCAAGAGAAAATTATCTGAATATCTTGAAAGCATAAGAAATATAATTGACCCCAATGCAGTGTTGCAATTTGGCAAAAAAGAGTATTATCCTCATCAACCCATGTATTTATGCGCTGATATTTCAGAATTGACTGATGACACTGGGTGGAAACCGGAAATTTCATTTGAGGAAGGAATAAAAAAAATAATTGCAAATATTTCCCAATAATCTACGCACTTTGTTAATTCAATTTATAAAATTTGGTATTGTTGGTTTTTCCAATACTTTAATTTCATATGCCATATATTCTGTATTAGTGTATGTTGGTTTCCATTACCTCATTGCCAGTATTACAGCCTTTTTCATCAGTGTATTAAATTCATTTTTTTGGAATAACAAGTATGTTTTCAAAAAAGACGATAATCAGAAACGAAATATTTTACATGCTCTGATAAAAACATATATTTCTTATGCTTTTACCGGACTTATACTGCAGAATTTATTATTATTTATTATCATTGACATATTACATATATCAAAATATTTAGCGCCATTTTTTGGCTTGGTAATAACTATTCCTTTAAATTTTATTTTAAATAGAAAATGGGCTTTTCAGCCTGTAAAATTAGATAAGGATAAACAAAATGAAGAAAATTAGCGTGTTAATACCTTGTTATAATGAACAGGAAAATGTTGTACCTATTAGTAATGACATTGTCAAAATTCTTGAAACTGAGCTTTCCGGTTATGATTATGAAATAATTTTTATTGATAACTGTTCAACTGATAATACAAGACACCTGTTACGGGAAATTTGTAAAAAGAATAAGCGAATAAAAGCAATTTTTAACGTGAGGAACTTCGGACAGTTTAATTCCCCTTACTACGGAATGTGCCAAACAACAGGAGATTGTACAATTGCCATATGCGCTGATTTTCAGGATCCTGTTGAACTTATTCCTGTTTTTATCCGTGAGTGGGAAAATGGGTATAAAATTGTCTCCGGTATTAAGACAAAGAGCAGAGAGAACAAATTCATTCGATTTTTGCGAACTTGTTATTATAAACTAATCAAGAAAATGTCTGATATCGAACAAATTGAGCATTTTACCGGGTTTGGTTTGTATGACAAATCATTCATAGAAGTCTTAAATAACCTGCACGATCCTATTCCCTTTATCAAGGGTGTTGTAGCGGAATTGGGTTATAAAAGAAAAGATATTGAATATGAGCAGCAAAAACGGCGTGCGGGAAAAACAAAAAACAACTGGTATACACTTTATGACGCGGCGATGCTAAGTTTTACTTCCTATACAAAAATTGGCCTTAGAATTGCCACTATAATAGGATTTATAACGGCAGGATTAACCTTTATTATTGCATTAGTGTACTTTATTTATAAATTGTTGTATTGGGATAGTTTTTCACCGGGAATTGCGCCTTTGATTATCGGCGTTTTCTTTTTGGGTTCTCTCCAGTTATTTTTCATTGGTTTTATCGGGGAATATGTAATGTCAATTAATAACAGGGTTATGAACAGGCCGTTGGTGATTGAGGAAGAAAGGATTAATTTTTAAGGGATATTATGGATTCTACAGAATTACTTGAAATAATCAAACGCGGCGAATCAAGTAAAGTACAGTTTAAAGTAAGACTACCTCATATTGACAGCCTTGCCCATGAGATGATTGCTTTTGCTAATACCGGTGGCGGCTATTTACTGATAGGTGTTGACGATAAGACCGGTGAATTAAATGGTTTATCTTTTTCAGAAATTCAACAAAGTAATTCACAAATTGCTAACGCCGCATCTCAGAAAATATTCCCTATGATTTGTGTAATTACAGAAACAATTTCTGTTGGAGATCAAAATGTTATAGTGGTTAAGATAGAAGAAGGAGTTAGGAAACCATATAAGGATAGAAATGGAGTTGTATATGTCAAAAACGGAGCTGACAAGCGCAAAATAACATCAAATGATGAATTGGCGCGTTTACTTCGTGAAGGCGGTTTATTATATGCAGAAGAGATGCCGGTAAAAGGCAGTTCAATAGATGATATTGATTTTAAGCAATTTGATTTATTTTTATTTAAGAAGTATAAAAAGACATTTAATGAATTAACTCAAGAAAAATTGAACCTTGAACAAATATTGGAGAATCTGAATTTGGCAAAAAACGGAGAATTTCTTTTAACCGGGTTACTGTCGTTTTCAACAAAACGCCATTATTTCTACCCGCAATTTTCTGTACAATGTGTATCCATGGATGGAACAATAATAGGTAATACTTTTTCTGATAATGAAAACGCTCTAGAAGGAACTATCACAGAAGTTTTTAAGGGAACAATGGATTTTATCGGAAGAAATATGAAAAAAATCCCGGAAACAAACGGTTTTAACAGCTCGACAAAATGGGAAATACCTTATGAAGTATTTGAAGAATTATTAGTGAATGCATTGGTTCATAGGGATTATTTAATTTCTTCTACAGTTAAAATACTAGTTTTTTCTGATAGAGTAGAAATAATCAGTCCCGGTAAATTACCTAATTCCTTGACAGTTGAAAATATTAAGAATGGAATTTCCATTTTACGGAATCCCATACTTTTGTCAACAGTGCAGTATATACTGCCATATAAAGGATTGGGAACCGGAATTACGCGTTCATTTTCGCTTTATCCTGATATAACAATGGAAAATAAAATAGATGAAAATCAATTTAAGGTAATTATTTATCGTCCTAAATAAAATTATTTATAAAATGTTAGAGACGAACCTGAATCATGAACTGTTTTTACTACATCTATAGCCAAAGGAACAGCAAATCAAGAAAAAACTAAAAAACATTTTATTGAGACTCTTTTATCCCTATTTTAAAAAGGCTGTATTAAAGACATTAAGAGGAAATGAGGCAAATGATGTTATTTTGGACATTTTTGCAAAAAATAAAACACAGATATTTCATAATAAAAGTCCTTATGATGTTTTGCATGAATTACCGGATAAAGACCAATTATTGGATATATCAGTATTAAAACTTGAACAACTGACAACTTTAAAGAATCTTCATCAAAAATTACTTTCCTTACAGAATGATTTGTCTCAAAGACCCGTGAGCGGCTGCGCGCTTTTTGGTGTTTTACCACCGGAAGAGACAGGAATTGCGGTTTATAATGCGAAAACTTTTGGTATTAATGATGGGTACCATGTTTTTTCAGATTTTAGCCAGCCTTCTCATTATACGATTGCAAAGGAAAGAGCAGGTGATAATTACAAGGACAATTTTTTCCAAATTGACTTGTTTTCAACTGCGAATAAATTATTTTCATATAGAAAAAAAATATTCGTTTTTGGGAATTCTCCTCATAACATTCCCTATTTTAACGCCGCAATAAACGAACAGGATAAAAATAGTTCATATCTTTATTTACATGAAATTAATATGCATAATCTGCTTTATTATTATTTAGGGTTCCCGCTTTATCAAAAGATATTGTCCGCTGTTTACCCTGAGAATATGGAAAGTTTTTCACAATTTGATGAGATAACCTTTGAAAGCATAAAAGATAAAATAAAATACGGAATCAGGGCAGTATTATTACTTACAGGTGTAACGAAAATATTTGTTAATAATGAGAATGCAAAAAAATTGCTGCTTGAAGATATAAAGGGAACAATATTTGAAAATACATTAACAATTACAACGTTGTTTCTTCCGGTTTCTGATTTACGTGACGTTGAAATTGAATCAAAATTACTTGCAGATAATGATTGTATTAAAGCAGGTTCTTTTGGGTTATGTGATAATCAGACAAAGTCAACAAATACGATAGTTGATGCTGTCGTTTTATTGAATGAAAAGTATAACATAAAAGCAAAATGTATTCTTGCTGGCTATGATACAGAACTTTATATATCCGGTAATATTCCGGAAATAAAACAAAAATATGTAATTGGTTTTTCAAATCTAACAAATGAGAATTTTGTTTCAATAATGAAACAAATTGATATCGCTGTACAGTTACGCAATTATCCTCATGGAGAAAGTTCTGCAACTATATTAGAGTTATTAGGCTTAAACAAAAAGGTAATTACCTCATTAGATTTTATTGATAAAAAATTTGAAAAATATTGTCAGGTTGTTCCAAGATTTGTTTCGGCAGAAAAGCTGGCGGAGAAGATAATTGATACATTAAATATAAATGATGATGTAACGGATACAGAATTATTGTTAAAAGAATATAGCTTTGGAAACCTGTCTGATACAATATTAAAAATCATATAAACTATTTCAAATTCAAGGAAATTTTCATGAAAAAAATAAACTTGCTTTTTGATGCATCAATTATCGTTCAAAATATAAATTCAAAGGACATATGCAGAAGCGGGATATATTTTGTAGCATATAATCTTTTATGTTGTTTTGCAAAAAGTCAGCTCTATAATACTATTTTACTGGTACCCCCGGGAATGGTATTTACCGGTCAAAGTGAACCGGAAAGGTTTCTGTCTTCCTTCCCTATTATATCTTTACCCGATGAAGAAGAAAATAGGTTTAAGAAAAATATTTTAGTTCATATAGATTATATACGAAAATCAAAAAACATTTTTGTTATTGGTTTACGTTTATTGAAAATACTGAAAAATGTACTTTTAATGAATATTTCGAAAGAAAAATCAGATGTTATTGATAACATTGATGTGTATTTATCGCCAATATTTGCTGTACCTGACATTATAAGTAATAGGGATTCGATTAAGAAGTTTCATATTTTATATGATTGTATCCCAATTTTGAAAAATCTTTTAGATTATACTGATGTAAATATGTCAGAATGGTTTTCAAAAGTATTACAAACATTGAATACTAATACATATTATTTTTGTATTTCTGAATGTACAAGACGTGATTTTATTAATGAATTCTCCAAGCGGATTAATAAAAATAAAATGTTTGTTACACCAATTGCAACATCACAATTTTTTTCCCCTATTTATGATATAAATACACTTAAAAATGTGTTTAGAAAATATAAAGTCATTCAAAAAAATGATGAAAAATACATATTCTCTCTCTGTAATATAGATCCGAGAAAAAATTTAGTATTTACGATAAAATGCTTTATTAATTTCATAATAAAACATAAAATAGATAATATGCGTTTTTATCTTGGTGGAGCATTTTATGAAACTTATGTTAATAAATTCTATAAAGAAATACCTTTATTGAATAATTATAAAGACAAAGTTGTATTACTTGGGTATATTGATGATGAAGATATAAATATATTGTATAGTAATTCGCTGTTTTTTATTTATATTTCTCAATATGAGGGGTTTGGTTTGCCGCCGCTTGAAGCCATGCAGGCAGGGACCCCTGTTATTACTTCTAATAATTCTTCATTACCTGAAGTAGTTGGGGATGCCGCAATAAAGATAACATATAATGATGAAAGTGCCTGTATAAAGGCATTTGAAGATTTGTACTTTAATGAAGAATTACGAAAGGAATATATAAAGAAAGGAATTGAACGGGCAAAAATGTTTTCATGGGATAATACATTTAGATTAATCAGTGATAAAATTGTTAATGTTTTAGATTATAGGCCATGATGTCAATAATAATAGAAAATCATTCAGTATTTATCGCCGGTCCCTGTATAATTGAAACGGAAGATATATTACAGGAAGTCGCCGATGAACTTGTGCGAATAAATCAAAAGTACAACATTAATATTATTTTTAAATCATCATTTGATAAGGCTAATAGGACGGCAATCAATTCATTTAGAGGCCCCGGTATGGAAAAGGGTCTTATGATGTTGCAGGATATTAAATCTAAATATGGTTTGTCTATTTTAACCGATATACATGAACCTTGTCAGGCTGGACCAGTAGGAGAAGTTGCAGACGTTATTCAAATACCGGCGTTTCTTTGCAGGCAGACTGATTTATTGATAGCAGCCGCGCAGACGGGTAAAATTGTTAATATTAAAAAAGCGCAATTTTTGTCCGGCCAGGACATGCGGTATCCGGTTGAAAAAGTAAAAGAATCCGGTGGACATACTGTATGGCTGACAGAACGTGGAAATATGTACGGCTACAACAATTTGGTTGTAGATTTTCGGAATATCGTTGATATGAAATCCTTTACACCGACTGTTATCATGGACTGTACTCACTCAGTGCAGCGGCCCGGTTCTGCCGGAGGTAAGACTGGTGGTAACCGGGAGTTTATACCGGCAATGGCATTAGCGGCAAAGGCATTTGGTGCAACCGGGTATTTTTTCGAGGTGCATCCGAATCCAGAAAACGCACTTAGCGACGGTCCAAACATGCTGTACTTGAAGGATTTAGAATCGGTTATTGCTCCTTTGATTGAGGATAGAGCATAAATGAGTATAAAAGAAACAGCTATTCAATGCCTCAAAGATGAATCTCAGGCATTGCAGGATTTAATCCCATTTATTGATGATAATTTTGTTAAAGCTGTTGAACTAATATCTGATTGTAAAGGGAAAATAATAGTTACCGGTGTTGGGAAATCCGGTCATATAGGAGCTAAAATAGCGGCAACACTGGCAAGTATCGGAATTCCTTCTTTCTTTTTAAATCCGGTCGATGCGCTTCATGGTGATTTGGGAATGATAGCTGAAGGAGATGTGGTATTGGCAATTTCCCATTCAGGGCAGACTGATGAACTATTACGGGTAATTCCTTTTTTGACTAATAGGAATATCCCCTTAATTGGTATGTCGGGGAATCCGGATTCTATATTAGCTCGGCATGTGCTTTACCACATAAATGTCGCTGTAAAAAAAGAAGCGTGTCCTTTAAATTTGGCGCCTACATCCTCAACAACTGCGGCTCTAGCTATGGGAGACGCAGTAGCCTGCGCTTTAGTAGATATTAGAGATTTCAAGGAAACCGACTATGCCATGTTTCATCCCGGCGGTAGTTTGGGCAAGCGGTTGTTATCGAAAGTTAAAGATATTATGTACACAGAAAACTTGCCTATAATAGGTAAAGAAGAAAGTGTTCTTAATATGCTGTCAGTAATGACAAAAGGTAAATTGGGTCTTGTTGTTGTGCTTGAAAAGAAAAAAGTATTGGGATTATTGACAAACGGAGATCTTCGACGAGCGATTGAGAAAGACAAGAACGATTTTTTTAATCTTAAGATATGTGAAATTATGAATCCCAACCCGATTTTTATACAGGAAGATGAATCCTTAACAAATGCCGATGCGTTATTTAAAGAAAAAAGAGTTAATATTTTTATGGTTCTTGATTCAAACGATTATTTTGCGGGAATTTTGGACATAAGGGAGATGTGAAATATGAGTAATTTCTATAATAATCAAATAGAATCCTATGGATGTGTTTAAATGAAAATTGTAGCAATTGTTCCAATAAAATTGAATAATGAACGTTTGCCTGGTAAAAATACCAAACGGTTCGATGATGGAACACCATTGATTAGTTTTATATTAACTACTCTGTTAAAGGTACCTGAATTAAATGAGATATATGTATATTGTAGTGATGAATCCATCAAAGAATACTTACCACATGGAATTTTATTTTTAAAAAGAGATACGGAACTAGATCATAGTGAAACTAAGGGAAACCAGATATTAGAGAAATTTGTCAATACTGTTGATGCTGATATTTATGTGTTATCTCATACAACAGCCCCTTTTACAAAACCGGAAAGTATCAGCAAATGTATTCAAGGTGTATTGTCCGGTAATTTTGATTCCGGTTTTTTGGCTCGAAGTCTACATGAACTTATGTGGACTGATACGGGGCCACTTAATTTTGATGCTCATAACGTACCGAGAACGCAGGATTTACCAAAGATATATGCTGAAACTTCCGGTGCGTTTGTTTTTACAAAAGATACATTTAAGAAATATAAAAGCAGAAATGGTAAGAAGCCATTCATTTGTGAAGTATCTACTATAGAAAGTATAGATATTGATTATCCTGAGGATTTTGTAATAGCCAATGCAATTTATAAGGAATTAATTTCCCTAAATTCTGTTAAACCCAGATAGCATACATACTCATATTACTTAATATAAATTAAAAGATAAATATTTTTATGTTAAATCAAATTACTGAATATAATGAAAATATTGAAGCAGAACTTATTAATATTGATGGCAGGCAATTATTATCTGTTAATAGGTTAGACATTGTTGTCAGATTTTTGTTTATTAAAGCTATTCTTGAAAATAAAATGACAAATGAAATTGAATCTTTGTATGCTCGTACCATATTATCACGTAATGGGGCTTCAGAAGCTGAAGGATATTATTCATGGGATATAAAAGAAGGAATGGAATCATTTATTACAGAATTAGAAAAACTTTTAGAAAGCATACAAAGAGATGGATTTAAGAAAGAATATTATATCCCAATTGCAAAAGATTTGGGGTTGTATAACGGAGCGCATCGTTTAGCGGCGTGTATAGCCCTAAATAAAAATGTTTGGATTAGATATTGTGGAGAAAGTAGATTTACAAATTTCAATTTTGAGTATTTTGATAAAAATTATTTTTCTGTTAATGACAAGGTAATGATATTACAAGGATTTACCGACTTATATCAAAAAGACATGGCAATTTATCTATTGTATGGAACAATAAAAGAAAAATGGGAGTATATATATGCGCAAATATCCGCTGCATTTGATGCTGTAGGTTTTTTTGACATTGATTTAACACATAATTATATTGCTTTTGAAAATTTAATAAAAGATATCTATCAGGATTATTCAAGTGAAGGAACTATTGCAGAAAAATTATTTTTATTGAAGTTAGCGCCTTTGAATCTTAGGGTAATTTTAATTTCAAATAATAATCCCTTAATATCTCCTCCCATAGATTCTAAAGAAGGAATATCTGACTCAAATACAGATGATTTTTATTCTAGAGTAGTATCTTTTAAAAAACATATAAGAGATTTAATGAGTTTCGATATTGAAAGAGATGCTTTTTTATGTTTACATTCAAGTGATTCAAAGCAAGAATTTATTTATCTTAGAAATATTTTACTTTCTGTAAATAATTTACAATATCTTGAAAAACGGTTATATCAAAAATATAGACCTTCTTTTTTAGAATGGTTAAATGATTTAAAAATTTTTTGTTTTAAAGAAGATATTCCAGTGGAAAAGACTTGTATATGTGGAAGTTCACCTTTAGAAGTTGTTGGAATTCGACAATCTACGGATATAGATTTAACTGTTGAAAAAAGTATTAGGGATAGATATGGAGACGGAGTCACTCATTTTACAGATAACATTGACCTTGTAACAAAAAATTATGTTCGTAGTAATAATTCTGTTCTTATTTCTGATGATGAATTAATACAAAATAATAATTATCATTTTTATTTTAACGGATTTAAATTTGTTAACATTGATCTTGTTTATTATAGAAAAAAAGATTCAAAAAGAGAAAAAGATATAAGTGATGTAAGATTAATAGAATTATACAATGATTTTTATAGGTATTTTTCAAATAAGTCAATTCTACAACAAAAAATATCAGAAGAATTAATCAGAAGAAAGTCCCAAACAATCAATTTTTACGATAAATTTGTTTCTAAAGATGACTTAATCAAAATATATGATGAATTAAATCAAATCAAAGAAAACATATCCGTTATAAAAAAATCCCGGACTTATAGAATTGCAAATTTAATAAAAACTTTACTTTTTCCTGATAATTCTATACGTCGTAAAATTCTTAAAATATTTTATAAACCTTTAAAATATATATATAATTCTTTTTATAGACGAACACAACAATGAATGAATCAGATACAGGTATTATTAAAATGCTGGTAATAGATGTGGACGGAACTCTCACAGATGGAAAAATATATATGGGACGAAAAGGTGAGATATTCAAGGTTTTTGACATTAAAGATGGATATGCAATTCATGAATTATTACCAAAATATAACATAATGCCAGTGATAATTACAGGCAGGAATTCCAGTATTGTTGAAAATAGAGCCAAAGAAATGGGGATAACACATATATATCAAGGTGTTAAAGACAAAATAAGGTTATTGAGAGAATTAGTACAGAAAACAAATATATCAATGTTTAATGTTGCATATATAGGCGATGATATTAATGATTTGGAATGCATGAAAAACTGCGGATTTAAAGGTTGTCCTGCCGATGCCGCGCCCGAAATAAAGGCAATAGCAGACTTTATAAGTAATAAAAACGGGGGAGAAGGCGCCGTAAGAGAATTTGTTGAAAAAATAATCAAAAATAAATTCTGAGATGATTTTTATGATAAATATATTGATTTATTCCGAACCAATTATTTTCTTAGAACAAATAGAGAAAAATGAAAAGATTATTGGTGGTTTCTCAAATGTGTTACTAAAACCTTTAAGCAATGTACTAGAGTCAAAATATAAAATTTGGCTTATTTGCAATGAATTTCAATTATTAGATGAACATATTGATTATGATGTTGAATTAATCAGAGTGACTCAAAGAGAGTTAACCAATAATTGGAAATACAAGCCTTTTGAACTTATGGAACAATGGCAAACGGGATTATATAACGAAGAAGTTCTTGAATATTATTGTGATTTGTTCAAAAAAAAAATAATTTTTAAGCCGGATATTATTTTCACCATTTATAGTGTACCATTCCTTGAAAAACTCTTTGAGGATACACTAATATTCGGTCATATTATAGGAATTATTAGCAGACCGCCATACCCGTATACGAAAAGTTTTGCTATTGGCGATTTAGGCAGAGCTTTTGATTGTTATACTTCAAAGTACTGGAATTCAATAAAAGATTATCATCAATTAACAGGTACAAATAAAAAAATGCTTGATGAATTTAAAATTAAATCAAAAAATATACTTGAAAAAAATAACCCCTATAAAGAACTATTAAAAGAGTATAGGAAGAAGTTTAAATATCTGTATTTATTACCTCTAACCCAACCGTTTCATTTAAATTTAGCAAGACAGGGAACATATCGGTCAGAGTTCCATTTTCTGCTGGATGTATTGGATAATACACCGGATAATGTGGGGATTATTGTAACAACTCATCCTATGTTATTAAATTATTTAGATAAGGAAATGATTAGCGCCCTAAAGAAGCGATACAGGAATTTTTTGAATGATCCAAGTTTTGTTAAATATTTGTCGGCGTCTCAATTTTTATTGCCAGAGATAGACGGTGTTATAAGTTTATCTTCATCTGTAGCAATGCAAGCTATGATTTTTGATAAAAAAATTATTGCTTTTGGTCAGACACATTTAGATTGCATGCGGGACGTTTCGTCTTTTGAAGAATTTGCGCTGAAGCTGGATATGCCTGCAATTAATAAGGATGATCTATTGTTTTGGTATCTTACCAGATATTGTGCAACTTCTAAATATTTTTTAAATAGTGAATGGCTTGATTCTTTTTTAATGAGGTCGCTTGAAAAATTTAAAAACAAAGATTTTGAAAATTTTTATGAATTAATAGATGAACCGTCTGTAATTTTTAATCATTTAATAGAAAGTTTGGATGAAAATATCCCTTATAGAGCTAAAAATACAAGTGAAAATATTAAAGAAAATATATTTAAATTACAAAATAATATACCCGTTCAATATAATCGTGAATTTTTTTTTAATGATGGTTCCTTTGATATTATCTTTTTAAGAGAAGGATTTTCATCGCCTGAGCCAAATCACATATGGACAAATCAAAATATGGCTGAAATTGAATTTCCAATTCAATTACCTAAAACGGATATAAGGTTAATAATAAGAGGTAATGTGCTTACATCGCTACAAACCGTTGAAATAATTGTAAATAACCGTATCTGTGGAAAAATTGAAAACGGCGTATGTGATATGATTATGAAGTCTGATGAATTAGAGGGGAAAAAATATTTAGAAATTAAATTATTAGTATCACAATTATATTCACCAAAAGAATTGGGAATGAATAATGATCCCAGAACTTTGGGGTTTATGCTATACAGTATTGGATTGCATGAAAAAATGCTAGCTTAAAGGTTGCCCGCTGGATGTGGCAAGTAAAATAAAAAATAATATAGGCTATATCACTAAAAAACAGTCAGCTTTTGCGTGGTACGGGATTTTGCTGAATATTTTATAAACAAACATAACAGGATTTTTTTTATGATAAATATATTGATTTATTCCGAACCAATTATTTTCTTAGATCAAATAGAGAAAAATGAAAAATATATTATTGGTTTCTTAAACATGATAGTAAAACCTCTAAACAGTTTACGAGAACCAAAATATAAAATTTGGCTTATTTGCAATGAATTTCAATTATTAGATGAACATATTGACTATGATGTTGAATTAATCAGAGTAACTCAAAGAGAGTTAACTAATAATTGGAAATACAAGCCTTTTGAGCTTATGGAACAATGGCAAACCGGATCATATAACGAAGAGATTCTTGAATACTATTGTGAATTGTTCAAGACAAAAATAAATTTCAAACCGGATATTATTTTCACCATTTTTAGTGTACCATTCCTTGAAAAACTCTTTGAGGATGCATTAATATTCGGTTATATTATAGGAATTATTAGCAGACCGCCATACCCGTATACTCAAAGTTTTGCTATTGGAGATTTAGGCAGAGCTTTTGATAGTTATACTTCAAGGTATTGGAATTCAATTAAAGATTGTCATCAATTAACAGGAACAAATAAAAAAATACTTAATGAATTTAAAATTAAATCAAAAAATATACTTGAAAAAAATAATCCCTTTAAAGAACTATTAAAAGAATATAGGGAAAAATTTAAGTATTTGTATTTATTACCTCTAACTCAACCATTTCATTTATATTTAGCAAAACAAGGAACATATCGATCAGAGTTTCATTTTTTATTAGATGTATTGGATAATACGCCAGATAATGTAGGGATTATTGTAACAACTCACCCTATGTTATTAAATTATTTAGATAAGGAAATAATTGCCGCACTAAAGAAGCGATACAGGAATTTTTTGAATGATCCAAGTTTTGTTAAATATTTGTCGGCGTCTCAATTTTTATTGCCAGAGATAGATGGCGTTATCAGTTTAGGTTCATCTGTAGCAATGCAAGCTATGATTTTTAACAAGAAAATTATTACTTTTGGTCAGATACTTTTAGATTGTATGCGGGATGCTTCGTCTTTTGAAGAATTTGCGAAAACATTGGATAAACCAGCAACTAACAAAGACGAGCTTTTATTTTGGTATCTTACTAGGTATTGTCTTACTCCAAAATATTATTTAAATAGCGAATGGTTGGATGCTTTTTTAATGAGGTCGCTTGAAAAATTTAAAAACAAAGATTTTGAAAATTTTTATGAATTAATAGATGAACCGTCTGTAATTTTTAAACATTTAATTGAAGGTATGGATGAAAATATCCCTTATCGTTCTCATAATATAAGTGAATGTGTTAAAGAGATGATTTTTAATAAACAAAATAATATTCCAATTGAATATAACCGTGACTTTTTATTTACAGACAATTCTTTAGACAATATCTATTTAGGCGAAGGATTTTCATTAGCTGAAAAAGATCATATATGGACAAATCAGGAAATGGCTGAAATTGAATTCCCTATTCCATTGGCTAGAACAGATATAAAGTTAACAATAAGGGGCAATACGCTTACACCGCTGCAAACTGTTGAAGCTATAGTAAACGACCGTGTTTGTGGAAATATAGAAAACAATAGCTGTGATTTTATAATACGAGCTGATGAATTGGAAGGGAAAAAATATTTGAATATTAAATTGATTGTATCAAAATTATATTCACCAAAAGAATTGGGGATGAATGATGATTCCAGGGTATTAGGATTTACGCTATACAGTATTGGAATATATGAATACAATTAGTACTTAGGAGTATAGTATAATGTTTAAGAAAATAATAAAAAAAATACTAATGCGATTCTTTTTTCCTTACTTTAAACGGGCAGTTTTGTCAGTATTTAGAAGTGAAGGAATTAGTTTTGATAGGATAAAAACAGATTTTGACAGGATCAATTCAGAATTAGCTGGAATAAATAAAAGAATTAATTTAGAATTTAACAATATTAATAATCAAATCGACGAAATGATAAAAACAGAATTAAGCAGGATCAATTCAGAATTAGCTGGAATAAATATAAAAATTAATTTAGAATTCAGCAATATTAATAATAAAATCGATGAAATGATAAAAACAGAATTAAACAGAATCAACTCGGACTTGGCTGAAACAAATAAGAGAATTAATTTAGAATTCAATGATATTAATAATAAAATCGACGAAATCAATTATAGTATCAATACAAATCTTGATAGGTTGCTCTATCAGAAAAAGACATTAAGACATCAGGATAATATCGCGATTTTTGGAGTATTGCCGCCAGAAAAAAGCGGGATTGCCTTTTATAATGCAAAATCCTTTGGTATTAGCAATGATTTTCATGTATTTTCAGAATTTACATCATTAGATAATTATGAAATTGCTAAACAAAGTGTTAAAGAAAATTATAATGATAATTTTTTTCCTATAAATCTTTATTCAAACGCAAAAAAAATGTTTAACTATTCAAAAAAAATATTTGTGTTGGGAAATTCTTCTCACAATATTCCATATCTTGATGCTGCTATAAAAGAATATGATAAGAATAATTCATACTTGTATTGTCATGAAGTATTTTTTCATGACCTGCTTTTATCATATCTTGATTTTCCGATTTATAAAAATGTATTAAAAAATTCTTATCCTGAAATTGGAGCAGAAATAAATAATTATGATATGGAGTCGGTTGAAAAAATTAGAAGTCTATGTTATGGGATTAGAGCAATAATATTATTAACTGGAGTAACAAATATTATAGTCAATAACAGCATTGCAAAAGAGAAATTACTTGATGATATAAAAGGGACTATTTTTGAGAACTCTATAATGATTACAACATTATTTCTTCCTATTTCTGATTTAAGGATGTTTGTATCAGAAAAACCTGTCTTGTCCGATGTTAATGAAATAAAAATTGGAACTTTTGGAATGTGTAACAATAAATATAAATCTACTGATACTATAATAGACGCGGTTAATAACTTGAATACTAAATACAGCATAAAAGCAAAATGTATTCTTGCTGGCTATGAAATTGACTATTATGTAAAGACATTTATTACTGAGTCAAAGCAAAAACATGTACTTTGTTTTTCAGATATTACTGATGAGCAGATTGTAACATTGATGAGTGAGGTTGATATTGCGGTACAATTACGTAATAATCCGCATGGTGAGACATCCGCGGTTATTTGCCAATTACTTGGATTAAATAAAAATATTATTGTTTCAGAAAATTTTATTGGTTCTGTTCTTGAAAAATATTGTACAATTGTAAGAAGATTTGTTTCTGCTGATGAATTGGCAGAGACAATATATAAAATGCTTAATGAAAAACGAAAAATTATAGACAGTTCCAGGCTTATTGAGGAAATGAATTTTAAGAAACTGGCAGATGCTATTCAAAAATTATAGTGTTTTGATGAATTATTAGTATGAAAGATTTGAAACGAATTACCTTAAAAGGATTCACAAAACAAGATGTGCTTCAACGTTTAAAAATTGCATTACAGGAAGAAAATATTACTAATCTGGATAAAGTTGAAATTGAGAAAGATTGTGCCCCGTTCCTGTCTTTAGATATTAATGATTTTTTAGTAATGGCTTACCGTGAGCTTTTGGGAAGAGAACCTGATAATGAAGGTTATACTACGTATTTGCGCCTTATGTGTCAAGGGATGCCCCGTGAGGCGGTAATTTATATAATTGTAGTATCTCAGGAATTTGCCGGCAGATTCAAGATAAAACATTTAGACATTTATAAGAAGATATATAAAAAATATATCTTGAAATCAAAAATAAAAAAACTACCTATTATCGGCTGGTACATAACATTGCGCCGTATGCCTGATTTTATTACTGAAATGAAAATGATAGACGTACAATTGCACACTAATGTGCAAATATTGAATAAACATATTGAAGCTGTTAATAGAAAGGCGGACGCTATTAATGAAAAGGCAGATGCCGCTCATCAAAACATTGAAGCTGTTAATAGAAAGGCGGACGCTATTAATGAAAAGGCAGATGCCGCTCATCAAAACATTGAAGCTGTTAATAGAAAGGCGGACGCTATTAATGAAAAGGCAGATGCCGCTCATCAAAACATTGAAGCTGTTAATAGAAAGGCGGACGCTATTAATGAAAAGGCAGATGCCGCTCATCAAAACATTGAAGCTGTTAATAGAAAGATTGATGATCATATGGAATTACCTTCTATACCTCAATATCTTGTTGTAAATGGTATCTTGGATAAATATTCCTATTTAGAATATGCAAATTCTGTCTTAAAAAATACAGCACCTGAACAACTTGTAGAAGGAAATTACTACCAACTGCTTGAAGCTGTATTTCGGGGATCAGAAGAGAGTATAAAAAAACATCAACAATATTATATAGATTATATGCTTTCAAATACTGGAATCCTAAAAACGGCCGGAAAATATTTTTTGGACGCAGGATGCGGAAGGGGTGAATTGTTAACCCTGCTTCAAGAACAGAATATAACTCCTGTTGGTATTGATATAAATAAGATAAGTATAGACAGCCTTAAGAAAAAGGGATATAAAGTCTATTGTACAGACATATTGGAATATTTGAATAAAATAGAAGATAATGAAATAATAGGCCTTTCATCCTTTCAAGTTATTGAACATCTTTCAAAAGAATATGTTCATAAACTTATTGAGACTGCATATAAAAAAATAGCAAATGGCGGTGTTATATTACTTGAAACTCTAAATCCGTATTGTTATTCAAATCAGGAATGGTTTTACATTGATCCAACACATATTTCATGGCATTCACCGGATAACCTGAAACTTTATCTTGAATACATGGGCTTTTATGAAGTAAAGGTTATTTATAGCGCGCCTGTACAACCGCAATATGCAAGTAAGATTGATATGATGAGAAATTATATTCAATTTGCGGTTATAGCTTCTGTACAAAAATCATGACCGGTGTATTTTAATGGAAAAAACAGAATGAAAATTATAATAGCCAGCGCAATAATTCCTTTTTTTTCAGGAAGCAGAACATTAATTGAAGGATGGCTTGAACAAAAGCTGCGTGAATGCGGGCATCAGGTTGAATTTGCAAGAATACCTTTTTCATTTAACTTTAAAGAATTACTTCCCCAAATAATGGCTTTACGCTTGTACCATCTTGAGAATGAATGTGAGCGTCTTGTTTGTACCGGTATTCCATCATATTTGATTCCGCATCCTAATAAATATATATGGTTCTTAAATCATTATTGTGAGATGTCTGATTTATGGAATACAGAGATTAATGATATTCAAGAAGATTCGGAAAAACTTGCTGTCAGAGAGTATATAATGCGATCTGATGATGCAACCATCCCCGAAGCGAGAAAAATTTACACCAACTCAAATATTATATCCGGGAAATTGATGGATTTCAACAGCATAAGATCAACGCTTCTTTATCCTCCTGTCCTGAAGCCGGAACAGTTTTATTGTGATAGTTATGGAGATTATATATTTTATCTCAGCCGGATTTGTTCTCTCAAACGTCAGCTGTTGACCGTACAGGCAATGAGGTACACAAAAACGAACGTGAAGCTTTTACTCGTTGGAAAATCTGATGATCCGGTCTATATGGAAACGATCTATAAATATATTAGAGAGCATTCATTGGATAATAAAGTAATTATTTTGAACGACTGGATTACTGAAGAACAAAAAACAGAATATTTCGCAAAATGTCTTGGGGCGCTTTATATTCCATATGAAAAATATTTTTTTGGCTTTCCGTCGCTTGAAGCGTATTACAGCAAGAAGCCTGTTATCACATGTACTGATTCCGGTGGAACCGAAGAATTAATTATTGATGGGAAAGCTGGTTTTATAGTTAATCCGGATCCTCAATTACTTGCTGAATGTTTTGACAATCTTTATATGGACAAGCAAAACGCTGAAAAAATGGGCTCTAATGGTTTTAAGCGTATTGAAGAATTAGGCATTACATGGGACAATGTTATAAGGAATTTTACGCAGTGAAAATAGTAATTGTAAATGTCATGGCTCCATTTATATATGGTGGAGCTGAATTTCTTGCGGATAGCCTTAATAATAAATTTATTGAATATGGGTATGAATCTCAAGTGATTCGTTTTCATTATTCATGGCAGTCTGTTGATAACATATTAGATGGCATGATGTCGGCTAGACTGACCAGATTACCCAATGTGGATTTGATGATTGGACTTAAATTTCCGGCTTATCTTATCCCACATGAAAACAAAAAGCTGTGGCTATTACACCAATTACGACAGGCGTACGATTTTGAAGATACACCGTATGACTTTTTTGCATGTAATGATTATGCTCAAAAGGTTAAAAAAATTGTAATTAATGCAGATAACGCCTTCTTAAAGCCAATTGAAGGAAAAATATTTACAATATCTCAAGTAATATCTGACAGGCTTAAGAAATATAATCAAATCAATTCTGATTACTTATATCCGCCGCTTGTTGACGAAGAGATGTTTTATGAAGGAGAAAAAGGGGATTATATTTTTTATCCAAGCCGTATAGGCGCTTCTAAGCGTCAGGAGTTGTTGGTAGAAGCAATGAGATACACTAAAAGTAAGGTTAAGCTTGTTTTAGCTGGAAAAGGAGATTTTATTCAGGATGAGAAGGAAATAATCCATCTTATTAAAAAATATAATCTCTCTGACAAAGTAACTTATATTAACCATTTTATTACCCAAAAAGAAAAATGCGATTTATACGCAAATTGTTTAGGAGTTGTTTTTATTCCTATTGATGAAGATTATGGATATGTAACAATAGAAGCGTTCAAATCTTCCAAGCCCGTTGTTACTTGTGTGGATTCCGGATGCCCAGCTTTATTTGTTCAGCATGAGAAAAATGGATACGTTGTTAATCCAACGGCGCAAGAACTAGCCGCCGCAATGGATATGTTGTTTGAGAATTCAAAATATGCCGTAGAGATGGGGCAAAATGCGAATGAACGGTTAAAAGAATTGAATATCAACTGGGAAACAGTCATTGAGAGGCTTGTTAAATGAATATTTTATGGTTTATTCCATTCTATAAAAAAAACGCTGTAGGGAAAAATAGCGAATCCGTTGCAATGGAGTTATCAAAGTATTCCGATATCGAAAATAATTTTTTACAACCATTGTATTCACTTACTGACCTGATATCAAAAGAACTAAGCTCTATGGGAGTATCTTTGGATATGCATATATGTGAGACTATTGCGAATGATATTGATTTTTTGTATAGATATAAATAATTGGGAAAAGGAGTCTATAAAACTATGAAAACTGAACAAAAGAAGTATTTTGTTATTCTTTTACTTTTGACATTATTACCAATGATTTTTTTTGTAAAGTATCCCATTAATAATGAACTATTAGTGGATTCTGGTGATGGTCGAAGTATTGAAAGTTCATTTTTTACATTGCGTGGTTTATTTAAAGGTGAGTTCCCGATGTGGAATAAATATTTAGAGAATGGGATTCCTACTGTTGCAAGTGGTTCACTAATTAATATTCCTTTGTTGCTTTTGGGGTGGTTGCCTTTACATTGGTATATTTACCTTTTGTATTGCATTCATATTTCCTGCGCCGCTTTTTTTATGTTTCTTTATTTATTTGAAATAAAATGCAGTTGGAGAGCCGCTCTGGCTGTTGCTGTTATGCTGCTTTTTTCTATTCATCTAGGCGGATTGCGCAAGTCACATATGGGAATCATTTGCGCCGTTTCTCTTTTTCCTGCTGTTATGTATGCGCTCCAAAAACACCTAAATAGTAAAAAATTTAAATATCTTGTATTGGCTTCTGGTGTTTTAGCTTTTGCTTTTTCATATACTCAAACCCAACATGTAATATACATGGCGACTGCTTCCGGTATTTATTTTATAATTTCAATGCTTAGAAACAAAGAAAATTTTAATATTCTGGTCAAGCGTGTAATTGTATTTGCGCTCTTATTTTTTGTATTTTCCGCTGTAACGTTGTTACCAACAATTGAATTGATTAGAGAATACAACAAAAATGGTTCCGGTAAGGTATCATTTGATTTTTTCCGCTCATATTCAATAACCCCACTCACGCTTATTTATATGTTGTTTCCACGTTTTTATGAAAATATTTGGGGAAGTGATAGATTTATACGGGCAAGTGAATTAGAAATAGAATATTTTATTGGTGTTACAGCCTTAGTTTTTATATTATTTTCTATAAAGACTTACTTGCGAAAAAATTCCCAAATGATACTTTCACTTGGAATATGTTTCTTTGTTTTTTTATATATGTCAATTGGTAATATTCCCATATTAAGAGATTTTGTGTACCATATGCCGGTGTTTGGCGGTTTTCGGTGTTCGGCGCGAATGTTATTTGTATTTTTGTTTTTTCTCTATGCAATAATAGGAATGGGATTAACAAAACTTGAGGAAAACGGAGATATAAAACAACTTATTAATTTTCAACTTCGCTTTTCAATTTTTATTTTAGTATTGGTAAGTATAACAATATTTATACTAATTGTGACTATGAACATTTTTAATGGACAGCTGCCAGGTCAAAATATTGGGAAAATTATTGGTTTATTTAAGAGAAGATTTTTACCTACCTGTATTGTTTTGGTCCTAGCAACTCTTGCATATTGGTTTATTGACTTGGCTTCGAAAAAATTCCATTTTATTATCAGTGGGCAAAATAGTTACCGTGCTGTAACATTTATCACTTGTATATTTGTTCTTGTTGAAACAATACCTTTTTTTATTAGGACCAATTCTTCTTCTGCTTCCATATCCGATGAAATTGAATTAAATAAGATGCTGTCTGAAAATATTGATAATGGAAAAATATTTGATGCTTTTACAGCAATAGATGGTGGTCATAGGAGTATTATTTCGCAGAATACAAGTATTTCCAAAGGTTTGCCTTCAATTAACGCGTATATCCCGTTCAATAATCCTTTACTTTATAGATTTATTTCCGATGAAAAAAAAGCACAATTTAATTTTTCAGGATTATTAACAGGTTCACTAAATGCACGTGAAAATATCATCATACAAAATGATTTATTATCCATGATGGGTGTTAAATATGTGATTGATTCTTCCGGTATATTACCTGATGATGGATTAGTAAATACTCCTAATCTTTCATCTGGTAATCGTATACCCTTGATACAAGATCGGAGTTTTGTACTCTCTCCGTGGGACAATGATTTACAAGGATATTCTGAAGCAATTTCAATAAAACCAAATACATTTTATTTAATAATATTTGATTATGATTCCGGTTCAAACAAAATAAATTATATCGATCTATATGATACTATAAATGATAGTTTAGAACGGAAATCTTTGAAACCAGGTAAGAACCACACAGAAATCGTTTTATATTCCGGTAGACCTGATTTATTTGCGGGAAATCAATTATTTAGGCTTTTTTCATTTGGTGACGTTAATGATGTTGTAAATGTCGAAAAATTAAGTCTTTATGAATTGGAAAATGATGTGAGACATTATATTCCGTTTTTTATTGATGCAAACAACAGGATATTTGAAAATCCCAATGCAAAAGATATTTTATATTTTTCGAATGAAGTCAAGGGTATTAATGATATTGAATATTTGTTTGAACATCGGCTTAGCTTGAAACTGGATAAAATCAGCTATATACTAGATGCCGAAGACAAGAAATTTAACTTGCAGGAAAGTACTATAAAAAATATTAATTTCAGATATAACACTATAACCAGTCTTGTAGAAAGTCAAAATGAGAATTTCTTAAATTTTTCTCAATGTTATTTTCCTGGTTGGCGTGTTTATATAGACGGAAAACGCGCTGAACTTAAACAAGTAAACGCTTTAATTATGGGTGTTTATATTCCACCAGGAACACATACCGTGAAATTTTCTTTTGTGAGTATGAGTTTTATTTGGGGATTAATAATTACTTGTTTAAGCGTAGTAACTTGTGTTATACTATTGTGGGTCATCCCAAATCTTAGACATAAACAAATTTCTTAGAAGATATTTGATTGAGAGATAAGGAGGATACTTTTCAATGAAAAACGCGCTTATTACCGGAATTACCGGACAAGACGGCTCATATCTTAGCGAATTGCTTTTGGAAAAAGGTTATACCGTATATGGTATTATGCGGCGTAAAAGCATTGTCGATTATGGCAATGTTGCTCATTTAAAAGACAAAATACATTTTATTTATGCCGATATGACGGATGTGGTTTCCCTTGTTTCCGCCATGCGGATTTCACAAGCGGACGAAGTATATAACCTTGCCGCCCAGTCATTTGTTGCCACAAGCTGGGAACAGCCCATTATCACGGCGGATATTGACGCGGTTGGGGTAACGCATTTACTTGAGGCAATTCGTATTGTAAAACCGGAAGCGCGTTTCTATCAGGCGTCAACCAGTGAAATGTTTGGTCTGGTGCAGGAAATGCCTCAAACGGAAAAAACGCCTTTTTATCCCCGCAGCCCATACGGTGTGGCAAAACTATACGGACATTGGATAACCAAAAATTACCGTGAAAGTTATGGCATGTACGCCTGTTCCGGTATTTTGTTTAACCATGAAGGTGAAAGACGGGGTAAAGAATTCGTTACACGTAAAATCACCGACGCGGTTGCGCGTATCAAGCTGGGTTTGCAGGATCATGTTGAACTGGGCAATCTTGACGCTAAACGCGATTGGGGTCATTCCCAGGACTATGTATATGCCATGTGGCTTATGCTCCAGCAGAATACACCGGACGATTATGTCATTGCCAGCGGCGAAACCCGTACTATTCGGGAATTTGTCGAAACAGCCTTTTCTTGTGTAGATATAAAAATACAATGGCAGGGAAGCGGTAAGGAAGAAATCGGGATAGATAAAACTTCAGGTAAAACTGTTGTAAAAATAAACTCGCGCTTTTTCCGGCCCGCGGAAGTTGAAATCCTGCTTGGGAATCCTGAAAAAGCGGAACGTCAGCTTGGCTGGAAAAGAAAAATATCATTTCAAGAATTGGTCGCGCGTATGGTAGATAATGACTTGGCTATTATCAGTCAGGAAAAAAAATGAAAGCTCTTATCATTGGAGCGGCAGGATTTGTCGGAAGACATCTTATTATTCACTTAAAATCATTAGGATGGGAAGTAAGCGCAACCCGGCTGCCCCAGGAAGAAATAAAAGAAGATGTTCCAAACTATGAACTGGATATTCTTAATCAAACCTCTCTAAGTTCTTTGCTTGATAAAATACAGCCCGATTATCTTTTTCATCTTGCAGCGCAAAGTTCTGTCGCCCTGTCATGGGAAAAACCCGCGCTAACGGTAGATGTAAATATTAAAGGCGCTGTTAATCTTTTGGAAGCGCTGCGCGGTATGCAAATTCCTCCACGGGTTCTTCTTGTTGGATCAGGCGAAGAATACGGATATATATTACCGGAAGAATTACCCATTAAAGAAGATACTTTGATGCGTCCGGGAAATATCTATGCTTGTACCAAAGCTGCCCAGGATTTACTGGGGCAAGTTTATGCCCGCGCATATAAACTTGAAATTATTATGGTTAGGGCTTTTAACCATACCGGGCCGGGACAAATTGATACTTTTGCAGCCGCTCACTTTTGTAAGCAGATTGCGGAAATTGAAGCGGGCTTGCGCCCTCCGGTTATCAAAACAGGTAATCTTTCTTCCCGGCGTGATTTTACCGATGTACGGGATATTGTCAAAGCTTATGCTCTGCTTATTCAGAAAGGAAAAGCAGGAGAAGCGTATAATGTAGGAAGCGGTAAAGCTATTGCCATGCAGGACGTACTTGATATGGCGCTTTCCTTTGCAAAAACTCAAATTACTGTTGAGCAAGACCCGGCATTGATGCGTGTTTCGGATACCCCGGTTATTCAGGCAGATATTGCGCGCCTTACCCGGGAAACCGGCTGGCAGCCGGAGATTCCTTTACAGAATACTATTGCCGATATGCTGGATGATTGGCGGAAGAAGATTTTATATAAACAATAATATAACACAATGAACGCAATGATTATAATTGTATCTATATATACACAGGAAAATTTTCAGAAATATCTGAAAACACTGGAACAATTTCTAAAAATAAATTGCAGGGTTTCCATTATTGATAGAGGAATACAAAATAACCAAAACAACATAGAGGGTACGGATTTTTTATATTATTACTGCAAAGATGATAACGAAAAAATAACCGCATATAATGCCATCCTTAACAAAAATGCCGCGACAGAAGACGATGTGTTGATAATAGATGAAAGTGTACTTAACGCTATTCCTGTTAACGGTTCTTTTTTGAGAGAGTTATATGATGTGTTATATTATACAGAAAAACATGGTTTCGTTTCACCACGAATAGGTTATGCGGATGATCCCGGCTATTTATTGACGCAGCTAAAAAAAATGCCGCCTTATTCCGTTTTGGCCGATCCTGACATGCGTTGTGTACTTATTAAAAAAAGAGTGATTGATTTACTGATCAATTTTTCTGAAAGTTATATAAGTTTTGCATATTCGTTGTTGGATTTCGCGCAGAGGGCAAATTGTTTTGGATTTAGCGTTGTGCAAAGTAATCACATCTTTCTGTCTTGTTCTGAAAATCATTTTGATGATACAATTGATTTTAATAATGACAGAAAATTGTTTCTGAAAAAGTATCCTTACTACTCACGAATACAAGACGGATTATATCCAACTTATGAAAGACATCCTCTGAATAATTTTATTGAATTGTTCTCAAAAAAGAATGCCAGGAAAAAAATATTACTCAATTATCATATTATGCCATGTCTGTACTGCGGAACATCGGAATACCAACTTGGTTTTGTGGAATCGTTTTATCGTTTGTTTCATGATAAGTATGATATTTATATTTACACAAATCGTCCCGCTGACATCTTTCATGGTTTATCCAAAAAATATCCAAATGTATTATTTCCCGATACCATTTTGGGCGTATTTGATTTAGGGTTTTGCGCTCACCAGCCTATTTATATGGATGATCATATTCTTATGAATCGGCGTTGTCTTAAATCGGTGTACAGCATGCTTGATATAATAATGTTACGTTGTGATTATATTATTAATGAACATAAAATTTCATTAATTGACGATCTTGTCAGATTAGGTTTCAAAGTATGTGATGGTATTATTTCGATAAGTGATTACAGTACCGAGGAATATAAGGCGTATTTTATAGCGGATTCGGAAATACGAAATAAGCCGGTTAAGCGCGTCTATATTGCCAGTAATTTTGGATCTTCCCCGAATAATAAATATAGTCTGCCCTTTAACGAGTATTATTTAATCGCGGGCAATCATTATAAGCATAAAGGCGTTCCGGAAGCCATACGAGCTGTTGATAATTCCAATCGAAAATTTATCGCAATAATGGGTATGATGAATAATGGTTATATCAAGAATAATATTTACGCGTATAAAAGCGGAAATCTGAACGAAGATTTTATCAGTTATCTCTATAGTAACTGTAAAGCGGTTGTATTCCCCAGTATGTACGAGGGATTTGGGCTTCCAATCGCAATTGCGTTGAAAAATAGAAAACGTGTAATTGTATACAATAATAAAATAAACAAAGAAATACTTGAGCATTTCCATGAATTTAAGGATTATTTTTTTTTCTTTGACAGATTTTCTCAAATCAATGAAATTATTGACAATATTGATTTTTCAAAAGAATTACCGCTTGTAGAATACAAAGACACCTGGGAACAAACTACAATAGAAATAGAAGCCTTTTTTGAGGAAATACTCAATACGGAAATAGATATTGACAGATTGAATGAACGGTGGCATTTGATTAATTTTCTGGAAGCAAAACTGACGGTGCCAAAAATGTCGGATGAATATCCTAATTTACGCAAATTGCTTAAAGATGTAATCAAAATAATAATACGTAAATATTTTCCGCGATTATACTCATTTTTATTAAAAATTAAAAATATAAAAAATCTACGAGAATCCCCCCGCCCCATAGAAATCCTTCCGAACGTTCCCTGTTAATCCCCCCAAAAATTCTCTGTCTCAAGCCTGTTCTCAACGTCAATCAGTCTCCTTGCGCATTATCCCCAATCCCCTGCCCTCTTCCCTTTTCGGCGCGTATCGGGGCATAATAACCGGTAAGGAGTTCCGCATCATGGCAAAATATCCTTTTGAGACCATTGAGCCAAAATGGCAAAAGTATTGGTCTGAGCATAAAACATTCAAGGCGGCTGAAGATCCCGCTTTTCCCAAAGATAAGCGCCGTTATGTGCTTGATATGTTCCCCTACCCTTCCGCGCAGGGGCTTCATGTCGGGCACCCGGAAGGCTATACCGCAACGGATATTTACTGCCGCTACCTGCGTATGAATGGCTATAATGTGCTGCACCCCATGGGCTTTGACGCGTTCGGCCTTCCCGCAGAAAATTACGCCATTAAAACCGGAACCCACCCTGCCGTTACGACTACGGCGAACATTGAGCGTTTTCGCACACAAATAAAAGAATTGGGCTTTTCCTATGACTGGGAGCGCGAGGTTGACACTTCCTGTGAAGACTACTACCGCTGGACACAGTGGATTTTCCTCAAACTGTTTGAAAAAGGCCTTGCCTATGAAGCGGAAAGCCCGATTAACTGGTGCCCTTCCTGTAAAACGGGCCTTGCCAACGAGGAAGTGAAAGACGGACTCTGTGACCGATGCGGTACTAAAGTTACCCGCAAGCGGATACGTCAGTGGATACTGAAAATTACCGCCTATGCCGAGCGGCTGTTGGCCGATCTTGACAGCCTGGATTGGCCTGAGCCGGTTAAGCTTATGCAGCGCAACTGGATTGGCCGTAGCGAGGGGGCTAACGTAACTTTTACCATTGACGGTCATAATGAAGCCCTTGAAATCTATACCACGCGGCCCGACACCCTGTTTGGCGCGACATATATGGTGCTTTCGCCGGAGCATCCCCTGGTTGAAAAAATTACTACCCCTGAACAAAAACAGGCGGTAGGCGCGTACCTTGACGCGGCGGCCCGCAAGAGCGATCTTGAGCGCACCGACCTTGCCAAAGAAAAAACCGGCGTGTTCTCGGGCGCGTATGCGGTCAATCCGGTCAACGACCACAAGATTCCCATCTGGATAGCCGACTATGTTTTGATTTCCTACGGTACGGGGGCGATTATGGCGGTTCCCGCCCACGATGAGCGCGACTGGGATTTTGCCAAAGCGTTTAATTTGCCGATTGTGCAGGTAGTGGCGGATAAATTTGAAGCCGGCGGAAACTATGCCCATGAACCGCCTGAGTGTACCATAGCTGACGGTTATTCCGTCAATTCAGGCTCCTTTAACGGCTTACCCACCGCGGAAACAAAAAAGCGCGTAACGGACTGGCTGGAAGAAAAAGGCATCGGCAAACGGGCGGTCAATTATAAACTGCGGGACTGGATTTTCAGCCGCCAGCGCTACTGGGGCGAGCCGATTCCGGT
>Ga0268262_10001536_pt1 | contig 28482 bp, 30 predicted proteins | sample TergutNc150P3_FD_190354 | JGI IMG/M metagenome (GOLD analysis project Ga0268262, IMG submission 190354) | Nasutitermes corniger P3 segment gut microbial community from laboratory colony in Florida, USA - Nc150 P3 (SPAdes) (version 2) | ecosystem: Host-associated > Arthropoda: Insects >... | reverse complement strand
CCCCCCCCCCCCCCCCCCTATGAAAGTCGTTAAAAAAACAAAATTGCGTAAGACAAGAAAACTTGTCCCATCAATAATTTTTTTGGTTTTTATAGTGCTATTGATTTCCATTGGCTTGTTTTTGTTTTTCGGTTTTACAAGATTAAAGAAAGATGTAGTAGAATGGAAATTGGAGGAGATGCACACTCTGGTTTTAGCATATTCAAAAATGCTAGATGGTGACAGCATAGAATTGGATTTTCAAAGAAAGTGGACAAATATTCATTATAAAAAATGGAGCGATATAAGCGATAGCCTGCTTAAAGAAACTAGAATGAAATTTATCTATATTATGAATGCATCATACAACGATTCTATAGAGTTCTACCTAAGCGCAAGAAACCCTCACGGAAAACCTGGTTTTTTGGAAAAATTGCCAATCCAAGATTTTGATGTTGAACTTATAGATAAATTGAAAAATAAATCAGAGACACATATCTGTAAAAGGGGCTACTATCCTGAATATGGAGGCTGGCTTGCGTATTCCTATATATCTGTGAAAAATTCAAAAGGCGATGTTGTTGCTTTTGTTGGCGCAGACCAGGAAATGACTGATATAGAGAACGAAATAATAAAAGTGAGAGACAGACTTTTGTTTCTCACTTTTTTGTTTTTTATAGTGGTATTTTTGCTTATAATATATTTAATCAGAAAAATATTCATTTCGCCTATATTGAAAATAATTAAGGCAGCAAATAACTTTCACTTCTTGAATGTTTCCTTCGAAAATATAGGTTCAACATACATTAATGAATACGATGCTCTTATAGAGAGCTTTAAAAATATGGAAACCAAAATAAATAATGCAATTACCAAAAGTTTCACAGACGACTTGACAAAGCTCAATAACCGTTATTTCTTTACGCTTTCATTGGAAAACATTTTAAATCCAACTCAAGAAGAAAAGATGATAGCTTTTTTAATAATAGACATAGATTCTTTTAAACAGATAAATGATACTTATGGGCACGAGAAAGGCGATTTTGTTCTTAGAAGCACGGGAATTGTTTTGAAGCAGGTGTTTGGTGATTTGCCGGGCGTTGTGGTTCGCCTTGGCGGAGATGAGTTTGCGGTTTGCTTGGATGGCATTGCGGATAAGCAAGTCGTTGAGGATAAGTGCAAGATTTTTAAAGAAGAGCTTTCGCAGATAATCTATGCTGAAGATAAAACAGGCATTAGCGCAAGTGTAGGAGTTATCATAACCAAATTTAGCGAAGTTGTGCCCGTTTACACGGAAATATTTTCAGCCGCCGATACCAACCTCTACAAAGTTAAGGCAAAGGGGAAAAACGGTTATTTGATTTCGGAGATTTAACAATGATTCTTTCTATTCTCGATTTACTTGGTACTTTTGCTTTTGCCATAACTGGAGCGGTTAAGGCGGCGAGGCGAGAATTAGATTGGTTTGGTGCTGTTGCTCTTGCTCTTGTCACTGGTACTGGAGGCGGCATTGTGCGCGATGCCTTGATCGGTAATCATCCTCCAGTAGCCCTTAAGGATCCTAGGTATGCCATTGTTTGCATTTCTGCGGGAATTCTTGTTATAGTGGCTCAAAAAAAAATAACCAAGCTCTGGCTTTGGGTTATGATAACAGATGCCATTGGGCTTGGGGTTTTTACCGCTATAGGTGCAGTTATTGCAGAAAATGCGGAGGCGGGCGGGGTTGTTATTGTTAGCCTTGCCCTGATAACGGCTGTTGGCGGCGGAATGCTCAGAGATATTCTCGCTGGTGAAATTCCGCAAGTATTGAAAAGCGATTTTTACGCAACCGCAGCGCTTATAGGTGGTTTGTTTTTTTGGATTTTTGGATTGTTCACTACTGAATATCACGCTATAAAAGTGGTTGGGACAATAGCCATAACCATAATTTTACGCTTGTATGCAATGTATGCCAAATTAGGACTGCCAAAGGTACGTTAGATACTTCTTTAACTTAATGTTTGTGAGTGGCTAGTGGTAAGTGGCTAGTAGTCGTTCCAGAAATACTGGTTTTTATTGTTCTACCACTCCCCACTAGCCACTAGCTACTAGCCTAGCGACTTAATCCACGTTTACTAAATTCCCCTTATGGCAAAATATTTATGCGTTAATATAGACCACATTGCAACCATTAGGGAGGCTCGCAAGGTGCGTGAGCCGGAACCTGTTGCGGCTGCCGTTATAGCCGAGCTTGCTGGCTGCAGGGGCATAACAGTGCATTTGAGGCAGGACCGCCGCCACATAAACGATGGCGATGTGCATTTGCTTAGGCACACCGTTGTTGGTTCGCTGAATTTGGAAATGGCGCCTACGGCAGAGATGGTTCAGTTTGCAAAAACCGTGCTCCCCAATATGGCTACTTTGGTTCCAGAAGGTCCCAACGAGCTTACCACCGAAGGGGGGTTAAACGTTGAATCAAAAATATCCGAGATAACAAACGCGGTTCAGGCTTTGCGCAGCTCTGGCATACTTGTGAGCTTGTTCATAGATCCGGTAAAGGAGCAGGTGAAAGCGGCTCGCAAGGCTGGAGCAGATTACGTGGAACTCCACACGGGTTCTTTTGCGGAGGCTTTTGAACGCCGCAACGAAAGTGAAATAGAGCTTGAAATTTCAAAATTGCAAGACCAAGTTACCCTTGCGCTGAATTGCGGGCTAAAGGTTAATGCCGGACACGGGTTGAACTACCGCAACGTAAAACGCATAGCTGGGATTGGAGGAATAGAGGAATTCAATATTGGGCACAGCATTGTTGCGCGTGCCGCCATGGTTGGAATGGACAGGGCAGTGCGGGAAATGCTTGCTTTGATAGGTAACTAATGGTAGCTTTTCACGGTATTCTGCACATTTTCCGAGAGAAGCCTTTCGTAAATAAAGTTGCAAAGCTTGGCTTGGCGGTCTTCGTTTAAGCCAACGAACTGTGTGCCGGCTTTGTAGTTTAAAATGGAGACTATCTTTAAGTCCACATATAAATCCAAACTCTTGGCAACCACAAGGCAATTCATCAAAACATCGCCGGTTACCATTTTTTGCACTATTTTTTCTGGAGACCACGAGAACTGTAAACCGCCCATTGATATGTTGTTGATTCTAACCGGATATTTTTGCCCATTTTTTGCCGTTATCAAAAGCTGGGCATTTTCGTAATCTGGAATGTCAATGCGCACAAATTGCCTTTTATCGCGCTTATCGCCAAGGGATTCGGCAACAGACTCTACTTTGTCTATGAATATTTGCTGGCTTGCGTTGTGCAAAATAAAATTAGAACAGCCGTTCTTTATCAAGTTTGATATACATTCCTGAGTTGGCTGGTTTATAATAACAATGGGTATAATGGAACGCATTTGCCCGTCTTGCCGCATGAATTTCAAATATTCCATTGTTTCGGTGTCTTCTGGGGAATAAGAACACAAAAATATTGGATACTCGCCAGATACCAGGGCAAGAGTAGCATACGATATTGATTCCACCGCTTTTGGCACGAACTTTTGGTACATGAGCAAACGAACGTACTTTTCGGTGTCTGCAGCATCGTTTGAATAAATGAGAATTTTAGAACCTATTGACATAGCTATATTACTTTTGGGATTGTGAAGTGGTGATTTTCTTCCTGCGGCGCATTCATAAAAGCCTGCTCGTAAGAGAGACCTTGAAATTCTGTATCTTCCCTAAGCGAAGATGCAGCTTCTGCTACCATAGGCTCAACGTTTTTTAGATCCAGACCCTTAAGGTTTTCCATAAGCTTTAGCATTTCTTGCAGCCTTTCATGGGCTTGTGCGGCTTCTGGCTCGGATAGAGTAAGCCTGGAAAGATTTGCCAGTTTATTTATGTCTATGGATTGGATCACGCTTATAATATAGAAATTTCTACATTGCCCTTATGCTTTTTGCGTTTGCTGGCTCTGATGAATATGCCAAAGATTGCAGAATTGAAAAATTCTGGGCGGAATCTTTGGTAGGAGGCTCGTTGCGCAAGGTCTTTTTTGCAACCGACAGCTCAAAGGAAGAAAATTCCTTGATTGCTGGTGTGGCACAGGCTCTAACACCCTCTTTTTTTGAACCTGCGGCAAGCGTTTTGATTAGGCACACTGAATTTATGTCTGCCGAAGAACAGCGAAGCCTCGCCAGCCTTTTAACTGATTTATGCAAAGGCGGCTTTCAGGGGAATTTAGCCATTGATTTCTTTAAGCCAGACAAAAAAAGCGTTTTGTGGAAATTTCTTGATAAGCAGGGAGTTGTGGAAAATTTCGAACCTCCTTCAAAATACGGCGATGCCATTCAAAAATGGGTAGTGCAGCTTGTTCAAAAAAAATTTCAAAAAAAAATAAATTCAGATGCCGCGTTCTACATTGCAGATGCCATAGGAGCAGACACCAAGCGCATATATAGCGAAATAAAAAAAATATTCTTATATGATAGCAGCATACAAGAAATAAACGTGCAGCACTCTCAGTTGTTCATAAAGCAAAACAGGGAAATTAATGCTTACGAATTGCAGGATTTTTTTGGTTTTAGAAATTTGCGGGCATTTTTGCCAAAGTTTCGCAGACTTTTGGCAGAAGAGGGAGACGAGGCTTTTATGCCTGTGGTGGGCGCTCTTAGAAGCCACTGTCTTAACCTGTTGCACATTCAAGCTATGAGGGCTAAGAAAATTTCTGAATACGAGATACCAACTCGTATTTTGCCGCCTAATCAGGTTTTTCTTTACAAGAAAAACCGCTTGCCTGAGCAGAGTTCCTGCTGGTCGCTTGGCGGTTTGCAAAAAGCAATTTTGCGTTTGGATGAGATTTCTTATGGGAAAAAAATAGGTTATTACAGAGATTTACCTTCATTTGAACTTGCAATTTGCTATATTCTACTAGACAATGGCAGCACATAAAATTTGTCTTGGCGTAGAAACGAGCCAAGACGGGCTAAAAATCGCTCTGGTTGAACCGGGGCGGAAGCATATTATTAAGATAGATGTTGTTCCAACAAGCGGAAATTCAATAAACGATGTTTCAATTTATTCCTCTGTTTTAAATTCCTGGATGCGCAACAATAATTTGCTTTCTAAAATAAATTCAGTGGCTGTTGCTTTCCCTTCTTGCAGTGGCATAATGCGTTTTGTTCTAATTCCAAAAGAAATAGAAGATACCTATAAATATGTAAGTTGGGAGTTCACCTCTTCTGTTAACTCCAATATGAGCGAATACAAATTGAGCGTGGATTATTATCCAAACGCAAAAAAGCCAGAATGCGCCATTGTGGTTGCAATGCGCAAAAGGACTGTGGAGGCTTTTCATTCAATTGAACTTGAAAAAAGCGGGTTCAGGCCAAACTACCTTATGGCGGATATTTGCGTTTTGCACAATCTTTTGGAAAGTTCAGATGGACTCAGCAGCCAGCCTAAATGTGTGCTGAAAGCAGACGAAAAATTTGTTTCGGCTTTTTGGAGTAGCAAAAACGGTCCCGTTGCAGTAAGGCTTTTGCCAAGTGATTGCATTTCTCCCAGTGCCGTTCAAGATATTTTGACAAGTGGTTTTCAAGGATTTCCCAAGGCAAAAAAAATTGTTAAGTTTTGCGGTGAACTTTCTGCCCGCGCCGAGTTTGTAAATGAGCTTGTAAGTTTGGGAGCTAAATCTGGCTTGGAAATTCAGCCCTGGAAGCAGCTTTCAAAATTTTCATTGGAAAAAAATGCTGATTTTTCAAAATTATCGCAGTGCATGGGAGCCATCGGGGCAACCTTGGGTTGCAAATGAACCAAAAACGGAGTTTTAGATGATAAAATCAAACTTAATGTCATCTCGTCCTGAAAAAGCTGCTCAGCCTGCCGCTCAGCCTGCTGCTCAGCGCCCTAAAGATGCAAAGGTAAAAACCAAACCTACTAAAAAGAAAAGCAGTTTGGGCGGTAGTTTGCTTTTTATGCTTTTTATCTCTTTGATAGTTTCGTATGCGTATTTGAGTTATTTTGGAGTACCAGGTTTTTTGCGCGGAGTTATACCTCAAGAGATTATGGAATTTTTAGGTTTAAGCGAAGAAACGTCGGCAGTTCAGGTGTTGCGCAAGGCAGGTGGTGCTCCGCAACTCACAGCTCAAGGCATAAGAGCAGAAGACCCCACCATTCCGCTAGATGGTTCTGTTGAAGAAATTGTCAAAACCATGCGCCCTGATATTTATTTAAGAAACAAGGTGTTTGCAGACTACAAAGAACAGGCTTTGAGCGATAGAATTCCATATCAAAAACAGGCATTCCACATTATGCTTAGTACCTTTTACAAAGCAACTCCAGATCCTCAGGATGGAGAGGCAATAGGTTATTTAGACCTTGCATATCAGGCTCCAAATTTTTATTTTGCTCGCGTTGTGGCAGTGGACGCCCGCACTCGCAATTATTACAGAGATCAATTGAGACTTAAAGTGCAGCCGGATTCATTTTTTGAAACAGATTCTGTAATCACAAGAGATGGCTCAATTGAATTTAGCGTATATGGCAATTTCCGGCAACCCAATTTATCAGAATTGAAACCTGGGCAATTGGTGCGGCCTTCTGCAATAAATTCCGAGTTAATGGCTTTGCGTACTTTGGCTCGTAATAATCAGGTGCATTTGGCAGGGCTAGAAAAAGTAATAAAAGATGATTTTCAAACGCATAGCAGAATATTGGTTAGAGCAACCACGGAAGCAGATTATCCTTCGCTTTTAAACTTCGCAGAAGCTTTGCAAAAATCCGACATACCCTTTGGAGTGCAGCAATTTATTTCTAGGCCAACAAGTTCCGAAAAAATACAATCCATGTTTGAATTTGTTTTATATGCATCGGTGAAGTAACATTGACTATATTTAGTAAATGCTCCATTTGGAAATACATCATCAAACGCCGCAAGCGAGGCATATCAAAACCATAGCAGATATGCTTCGTAGCGATGCTTTATTGCTGTATCCATCGGATTCCGGTTATGCCATTGCTTGCTCTGCCGCAAGCCAAAAAGCCATAAACAAGCTCTATGCTTTGAAAAAGCCCATAAAAAAAGCCTTTATGGCATTGCTTTTGCCAGATATTTCAATGGCTACAGATTATGCCAAGGTCAATAATTTTGTCTTTCAAATTTTGAAAAACTACACGCCTGGTCCCTATACGTTTATTTTGCCAGCAGATCCGCAAATAGCCAGAAAATTAGATGTTAGTCGCCAAGAGATAGGAATTAGAATTTCACCGGGTATTTTTATAAAAACACTTTTTGAGAATTTTGAACATCCCTTGCTGAACACTGCCGCGAAAGTAGAGGAACACCAAGCTTTCACAAAACCAAAAGAGTTAATGACTGTGTTCAAAAACAAGGTTGATATTTTCGCAGATATGGGCGAGGTTCCTCTTTGCCCAACAAGCATAATAAGTTTGATGGATAATGAAATCAAGGTAATTAGAGGGTGCTTTCCCTTGCCCGAAATATCATAGCGAGCAATTCCCAAGAAAAATTTGTGCCCAAAGATTCCTTTAATTTTTTTGCCTCTTCTCGGTTCAGCGGTTTTTTGGAAACACCCGCAACTCCCATATTACCAAGCGTTTTAAGTGCTGCAATAGGGCTTTCAAAATTTTGCGTATAAATGCACTCCGCAGATTCCAAAAGCTCAAAACCGGATTTTTTGAAAATAGCCTTTAATTTATCCAATGAGTAAAATTTGGCTTTTGTCTCCAACTGCCTGCCTGTTGCCTCAAGATATGCCTTATGCAATTCGCAGAGAGTTTTTTCGCCAAATGCTCCAATTGCCAAAATGCTGGCAGGGTTCAGCCATTTTTTTGCTTTTGCCAAAAACGCGGGAATGTTGTTGAACCATTGAATAGTTGCGCTGCAATAAATTGCATCGTATTTTTCGTTTGTCTCAAAATTTTCCGCATCGTTTTCAAAAAGCCGCCATTTTATATTTGGAAAATACACCTGCAATTTTTCTTTGCATAAGGAAAGCATTTCTCTGGAAACATCTAGGCAATCCAGCCTTTTTGGGAAAAGGCTTGCCAAATCAAGGCTTAAATGACCCGTTCCGCAACCGACATCCAGCAATACAGGCAGAGTATCTGGCAGGTAATCTAGGGAAAGCTCAAACAAGCCCTCCGCAAGTTCCTCTTGGGGCTTGGAAACTAAATCGTATTTTGCTGCCTTCAAGGAGAAGTTTTGCATAAGGCATTTAGTGCGCTGCCAGCCTTGAACCATTCCCACTGACTTTCGTTGTAAGACTGCTTCAAGGGGATTTTTTCATTTGTTCCATCGGCGTGGTGCAAAATAAGCGTGAATTGACAACCAGGCTTAAATTCGCAAAGCCCTGAAATTTCCAAGACATCGTTTTCCAAAATTTTGCCGTAATCGCTTTTGTCAGAAAAACAGAGCGCAAGCATTCCCTGTTTTTTCAAATTTGTTTCGTGAATGCGAGCAAAGCTTTTTGCTATAACCGCCACAACGCCCAAAAAACGCGGCTCCATAGCCGCGTGTTCGCGGCTTGAGCCTTCGCCGTAATTTTCGTCTCCTATAATTATGCTTGGAACTTTTGCTGCTTTATATGCCTTTGCTGCATCCGGCACGTTCATTTCGGCATTGCTAGGTTGAAAGTGTACCTTGTTTTTTTCTTCGTTAAAAGCGTTAAGCGCGCCTATCAATAGATTTCCAGAAATATTTTCCAAATGCCCCCGGAATTTTAGCCACTCGCCAGCTTGCGAAATATGATCGGTGGTGCATTTTCCCTTTACCTTAATCAAAACCCTTGCGTTTGAAATATCTTTGCCATTCCACGGTGCAAAAGGTTCCAGCTTTTGAAGCCTATTGCTGCTGTGATCTATCGCAATTTTAATAGAGCTATCGCCAGCAGAAATTTTCACAACTCCGGGATTTGAAACAAAATTTTTCTCAGGCAATTCTTCGCCCCAGGGCCAAGCCAATTTATGTTTTTCTGCAGTTTTATTTGTTAAGGTATCTGTTTCCGGATTAAAAAGCAAAGAACCAGAAAGCGATGCTATAACTGCCATTTCCGGGCTTGCCACAAATGCGTGGGTTTGTTCATTTCCATCGGCTCTGCCAGTAAAGTTGCGGTTGAATGAATGAACAATGCTGTTTTTTTTGCCTTTTTTTATGTCATTTCTCGCCCACATTCCAATGCAGGGTCCGCAAGCGTTGGCAAATACCGTTGCGCCAAAATCCGTGAATGTACGCAAAATCCCATCTCTTTCCGCTGTTGCTCGAACCGCATCGGAACCTGGGTTTATGTAAAGCGGAACTTTGGGTTTTATGCCTTTTGCCTGCGCATCTTTGATTATGGAAGCGGCTCTGGCAAGGTCTTCGTAGCTTGAATTTGTGCAACTGCCTATCAAAGCCGCGCTTATCTCTGGAGGGCTATTAAATTCTTCCAGCGATTTTTCCATTTCACCTATGGCAAACGAACGGTCTGGGCTAAAAGGACCATTGTAGCAGGGCTTTAGTGTACTTAAATCAATTTCTATAACCTTGTCAAAATATTTTTCCGGTTCAACTTCAACCTCTGCATCGCAGCGCAAATAAGAAATTATTTTTTTGGCGGCATCTGCAATTTCTGCTCTGCCTGTTGCTTTCAAATATCTTTCCATAGAGGAATCAAAACCAAAAACGCTACAAGTAGCCCCAATTTCCGCGCCCATATTGCATATAGTTCCTTTTCCGGTTGCAGAAAGAGTTTTTGCCCCTTCGCCAAAATATTCTATTATGGAATCTGTTCCTCCAGAAACCTTTAATATGCCTGCCAATTTCAAAATCACATCTTTGGGGCTTGCAAAACCGCTCAAGGAGCCGCGCAGTTTAACGCCTATTATGCGTGGATATTTTAATTCCCAGGGCAAGCTCACCATTGCATCCACAGCATCTGCGCCGCCAACGCCAACAGCGAGCATTCCAAGACCGCCAGCATTAACGGTATGGCTATCGGTTCCTATTATCAAACCACCTGGGAAAGCGTAATTTTCCAGCACAACTTGGTGAATGATGCCAGCCCCTGGTTCCCAAAAATCAAGCCCGTATTTTCTGCAAACGCTTTCCAAAAACGCATAAACTTCTTTGTTTTCATCTTTTGCCTTTGACAAATCAGAAGATGAATTTTTGCGAGCTTGAATTAAATGATCGCAATGCACGGAAACAGGGAGCGCAGAGTTTGCCCTGCCTGCCGTTGAAAATTGCAAAAGCGCCATTTGAGCAGTTGCATCTTGCATTGCCACCCTGTCTGGGTTGAATTCGGCAAAATCCTTGCCACGTGCATAAACCTCGTTTTCGCGGTCATCTATCAAGTGCGCATAGAGAATTTTTTCTGTCAAAGTAATGGGCCTGCCTAAAGCCCGTCTCGCAGCCAAAACCCTATAGGGGATTTTTGCATAAAATTCATGTATTAAATTCAAGTTAAAAAGCATAGTGGTAAATGTAGAATTTTTTTCTACCTTATTCTCCATGCAAATAAGGGAATACCCAAGCGACCAAGAATATAAGGAAATGCTAGCTCAAAAACCAAGCGGTGCAAGCATTATTATTCCCGTTGGCGTGCGAATTTTAGCAGATACCGAAACTCCGGTTAGCGTTCTTTCCAAGTTTATGGACGAAAGTTCGCTTTTTTTGTTTGAATCCGTTGAGGGTGGCGAGCATTGGGGCAGGTATAGTTTTTTAGGATTTTCCCCACATTTGGAAATTCAAGTTTTTAGCTCTATTGTAAAGGTTAATAAAAAGGGAAAAACAGAGGAAATCCCACATAATGGCGAACCTTTGGATGTTTTGCGTAAAATAGCAAGTGAGTATTGCTATGCAGAGCTTGCAGGCTTACCAAAATTCAAAGGCGGCTTTGTGGGTTATTTTGCCTACGAAATGGTATCTTTCTTTGAACCACGGGTAAAAAGCAAACTGCCGCCAGACCAACCGCTTGCCCATTTCATTTTACCAGAAATACTATTAGCTTTTGATAACGTTCATCATACCTTAGACTTAATGTCTTTCGCTTTTTCAGAAGACGATTTCCAAAATGCAAAAGAGAGGTTAAATGCTTCGCTAAAAAAACTTTCAACTCCAAAAATCCTAAATCAAAACAAAAGAAATTCCACATTCATTCCGCAACCACTTATGCAGCCAGAAGATTTTAAAGCTATGGTGGAGAAAATAAAGAAGCATATTGTTGCAGGCGATATTATTCAGTGCGTTCCTTCTCAGGCTTTTGTTTGCGATGCGCCATCGGATTTGCTTGGACTATACAGAGCGCAGAGATTTATAAATCCATCACCTTATCTTTACTTTATGAAACTCGGTGGAACAACTCTTGTTGGCTCCAGCCCCGAAACAATGATTAGGGTAGAAAACGGCATTGCAACGCTACGCCCCATTGCAGGCACCAGACCAAGGGGAAAAACCGCAGAAGAAGATTTGCGCCTTGCCGAAGAACTTTTGAAAGATGAAAAGGAAGTTGCTGAACACGTTATGCTTGTGGATTTGGGGCGCAATGAGCTTGGCAGGATTGCAAAAGCGGGAACGGTCAAGGTTAACGATTTTATGATTATAGAGAGATATTCCCACGTTATGCACATTGTGTCTAACATAAAAGCGGAACTCGATAATTCCTACGATATTTTTGATGTTCTAAAAGCCGCATTCCCAGCAGGCACGCTCTCTGGCGCACCAAAGGTTAGGGCTATGGAGATAATCGCGGAGTGCGAAACAAGGGCAAGGGGCAATTATGGCGGCGCGGTTGGCTATATGACTTTTGACGGAAGGATGGATTTTGCAATTTGCATTCGCACAGCAGTTGTGCAAAACGGCAAATTGACATTGCAGGCGGGTGCAGGCATAGTTGCAGACAGCGACCCCGAAACGGAAAGGCAAGAAACCATAAATAAAGCGAAATCTGTTGCCAAAGCCTTGGAGATGCTATGATACTCCTTATAGACAATTACGATAGTTTTACCTACAACATTTACCAATACCTTTTGGAACTTGGAGCAGATGTAAAAGTTGTTAGAAATGATAAGATTACAATAGAAGAAGCAGGGGAGTTAAAGCCGGAAAAACTCCTGCTTTCGCCCGGTCCCGGTCGCCCCGAAGATGCTGGAATAACCGTTGCATCAATTGGTTATTTTGCAGGCAAAATCCCTATTTTTGGCGTGTGTCTTGGGCATCAAGCCATAGGGCATTTTTATGGTGGAAAAATTATAGGCGCAAAAAGGCTTATGCACGGCAAAATTTCAAAAATAACCGCAAACGGCAAAGGAGTGTTTGCAGGCATTGAGGAACCCTTTGACGGAATGCGCTATCACAGCCTCGTTATTGAAAAAGAAAGTTTGCCAAGTTGTTTGGAAATAACCGCCACTTCGGAAGACGGCGAGATAATGGGAGTTCGTCATAAGACGCTTAATGTTGAGGGGATTCAGTTTCATCCTGAGAGTATAATGACACCGCTGGGGAAAAAGATGCTGGGGAATTTTTTGTTATAGTATATGCTCAATAGAAGTTTTTCCCAAAGTTTTATACATCTCATATATATACGAAGCACTTTCCGTATATAAACCGCTTTCTATGTCTTGCAATTTTTCAAAAAGTTGAGAATTAAAAAATCTTTCCATTGCAATATCTAGCGGCAAATTGTCTTCCTGCGAGATAAAACAAATAACGTCTCTAGTTATGTATTCTATTAAATGCCTTTGCGTTTTATTCATAAACCATAAGCTCCTATTTTTTTCAGCAATTTTACAGCATTATCCGTATGAAAAGAAATTTGATTTGTGAGTTCTTTATATTCCAATCTTTTTGTCAATTCTTCTATGGTTATGATTTTATCCTCAAACAAATCAAAAAGCAATCTTATGTCATCGTTTGCCACAGGTCCTCTAACGATACCATATTTGTTATCCAAATTACATTCCAAACTGGCAATATTGGTAAAATTCCTGTTCCTATTATTTATGATAAATAAAGCCCATTCATTTGTAGGAGCATTAAATATTTTTTGAGAGATATTGCCATTTTCAAATTCCTTGTCATCAATGGAAAACTTTGTAACAAAAGGTTTTCCGCCAAATATGCGAATTGTTCGCTTTGCCATATTCACAGCTTGCTCTTCTAGCTCTGTTGTATAAAATCCTTTTCCAAAGTCTTTGTAAGGTCTGCAAAAATTTAAATCTATTTGGTCTATTTCCAAATTTGAGCCGTGAAACAATATCATACAAGATGTCCGCCGTTTTTCTGGGCAATATGGGACAAAGCCTCCAAAGTGTCTTCTTTTGACAAAGTATGCTCAATTTCGTAATTTTCCATTAAAAATTGCAAGCCGTTATACTTTTTCAAATACAAAAAAGCATCTTTAATGCTGGTTTTATATTTTTCTGCAAAATCAGCTATGCAGGTGATAAAATAGAGAATTGCCTTTTTATCCATTCTTATACTCCAAAATCGTTAATGCAACTATTTATTAAATATAGATTATTTAAAACAAGGTTTATAAATGTTTGCAGTCACAATAAAAGAATTTGAAAAAATATGCAATCGGGAGAATCGGGGTTCAGACAATCCCCCTCTTCCCAATATCCTTCCTAAAATAACCCCCCTCAAACTTAATCTCATTCACACCAGAATACGCAATATCAAGAGCAGCTTTTAGCGTGTCGCTTTTTCCCACCACTCCAAAAACTCTGCCGCCTGCTGTTTGCAACTCGCCGTTTTGGAATTTTGTTCCAGCGTGCAAAACCACCGCTCCTTTTTTCTCCGCTTCGTTCACTCCGCTTATAGCTTTTCCGATTTCGTATTTGCCCGGGTAGCCTTTGCTTGCCATCACAACAACGGCGGCGTAGCCTTGCGGCTGAGTTTCTGCGATTTCTTTTAGTTTTCCTGTTGCGGCTTTGTGAAATAAATCCAGCAAATCACCTTTGTACACCGCTAAAACCGCTTGGGTTTCGGGGTCGCCTAGTCTGCAGTTGTATTCCACTACTTTTGGTCCCTGCTTTGTTGCCATTATGCCTATGAACAAAACACCTGTGTATGGATTTCCCTCTTTTGCCATTCCTTGCAATGTCGGTTCAACAATTTCTTTTTTTATTTTGGCAAGCATTTCATCATTCACAAGCGGGGCAGGGGAGTAGGCACCCATTCCGCCTGTGTTTGGACCTTTGTCATCGTCAAAAATTCTTTTGTGGTCTTGGGCAGGTGCGAGCAAAATATAATCTTTGCCATCGCACACCGCAAAAATAGATGCTTCTTCGCCTTCCATAAATTCTTCTATAACAACGGTTTTTCCAGATTCCCCAAATACCGCTTTTTCGCCTAGCATTTCTTCAACTGCATTCAATGCCTCTTCATCGCTTGCGCAAACAATAGCCCCTTTGCCTGCTGCCAAACCCGATGCTTTCACAACAATGGGGGCGGGGTGTTCTTTGAGATAATTTTTTGCTTTTTGCAAATCTGTGAAAGTTTCGTAAGCGGCTGTTGGAATTTTATTGCGCTTCATAAATTCTTTGCTAAAAGCCTTGCTGCCTTCAAGCTGAGCGGCGGCAGCGGTTGGACCAAAAATTTGCATTCCCTGTTTTTTGAATTCATCAACCACGCCCGCCACAAGCGGAATTTCGGGACCTATAACGGTGAAATCTACATTTTCGTTTTTCGCTATTTCCGCTATGGCTTTTGGGTTTGCTGCATCAACGGGCAAGCATTTTCCAAGGTTTGCCATACCCGGATTCCCAGGGGCGCAAACTAACTCTGTGCATAGCGGAGATTTTTTTAAACTAAGCGCAATGGCGTGTTCCCTGCCGCCGCTGCCTATCAAAAGAATTTTCATTTTGAAAATGTAGAAAAAGATGCCGCTATCGCAAAAGCGCAAGACACGTTAAGGCTTGCCTTTCGCCCTCTCATTTGAATGGATATTTTATGCTCGCACAAGGCGAGGAGTTCTTTTGCTATTCCGAGTTCCTCGTTTCCAACCACCAGCAAAAATTTTTGAGGAAATTTGAAATTATTTATGCTTTCGCCCCCCGTTTCCAAAGCTATCACGGAGTAATTCTGTTCTTTGTAAAAATTTATGCAATCAAGCGGGCTTTCCCACCTATTGCTTTTCAACCAAGTTTCGCACCCTCTGGCTGCGCTCTTTAAAGCAGGGTGCTCTATGCCGGGGGTGTAGCCAGATAAATTTATTTCCGAAAAACCGAAGCAATCCGCTGTGCGAAAAATTGAACCTACGTTATAGGCAGAGCGCAAATTGTGGACTAAAACAGCATAGGGCTTAGGCTTGCACAGGGGAGCTTCCCTGTCGCTCTCTTCCTTGCCTGCAAGCATATCGCGCTCAGGTCCAAGCCCTGCAACTTGCCTCCAGTGCAGGTAAAGGTCTAAAATCCTTTTGTGCTGCGTGGAATTTCCTATTAAAACACTAGGTTTAAAATCTTCTCTAAGAGAAACCCGCCTATCGTAGATTTCGGCAGCTTGCTGCCAATCCTTGCCTGTTCGCAAAATGTAATTGCGCAGCAAATCGGCTAGTGATTTGGGCGAAGGAGGCTTCATAACGGTGTAAAAATACTAAAAATAATTAACTCAACGTTTGGGAGTGGCTAGTGGTAAGTAGCTAGTAGTCGTCCCATAAATACTGTTTTTTGAGGTTCTACCACTCCCCACTAGCCACTAGCCTAGCGACTCGATCAGCATTTACTATATTACCCTTATGTATTTTCTAGGGATTTATATGTACAATAAATTTTTTCGTTGCATAGCGCTTTGTTGCCTTTTGGCTCCCTTAGCTTTTGCCGATTCGCTTGGAAATGCGGATTTCGGCAAGGTAACCAATCCACCGTTGGTGGCTAACACACAATTAGTTTATAGCGTACCTTCTATAAACGGCTTGAAAATTACTCCTCATAGCCGCAGCCTTCAGATTGTATCTGAAGAGAATGTAATTCTGTATTTTTTTGACAGGCGCATAGACCTCGTTTTCACCAAAAAAGTTCCCACAGGCTTTAATTTCATAAGTTTGGAAAGCCAAAAACAAGGCGTTTATTACGCTGTTCTTCAAGTAGGGGAGCTAATGCAGGTGGTTCGGGTAGTGGTTATTTAGCAACCCGGCAACGCTTGCTCTGAACTCATTTATTCTATCTGCATTTGGCTTGCGTACAGGATATGTATAATTGCAAAGAATCACAAGGCATAACTTCTTTTGAGGCTGGCAAATAAAGCTGGTTCCGGTAAAACCTGTTTTCCCAAAAGTGGGTGAAGGGCAATTCCCCATAAATTTAGGATTATCCAATTCAAACCCAAGCGCGGTACAATCGTTACCTGAATCAAAGGCATTTCTCGTCAATTTCTGGGTCACAAATTCATCTTCTAATATGTGTTCCAAAAATGTCAAAATATCAGGAGCAGTACTAAAAACTCCCGCCGAGCCAACCGCTCCAAATTCCTGCTCCAACTTCCACGCACTTTCATCGTGAGTCTCTCCTCTTAATTCGCGCCCGCGCCAAGGGCAAATTTCCGTGGGGATAATGCGGCTTGCAGGTGCCCATTCAAGAGGATGCCAGCCTGTGCTTTGCATTTTTAGCGGCTCAAAAACTTTTTCTTTTGCAAGTTTATCCAAAGGTGTATGGTAAACAACTTCCAAAACTTTTCCGAGCAAAATGCTGTTTGCATTTCCGTAGCAAAATAATTGCCCTGGCGGCAAATCAAATTTATGCGAGCAAATTCTCAGCCAAATCTCCTGAGGCGGCAAATCTTTGAGACTGCTCATGGGGAAGCGGTAATCCAGAGAGTGAGTTAGCAGGTGGAATATTTTTGCTTCTTTGCCGTGATATTTTGCAAAGTCTGGGAGTATGTCTGCCACCGGAGCATCAAGGCTCAAAATTCCGCTTTCAATTGCCTTTAGAGCGAGGTAGCCTGTGGGCATGGATTTGGTTATTGAAGCACAGTCAAAGATGCTACTTTGCTCGCAGTTAATAGTAAAAAATTCTCTCTCTCCATTGCTGGATGTGGCTATGCAGCAGGATTTGAATAAATCGCCGCTGTCATCGCAAATTTTCCGCAGGTCGTTTCGCATTCTGCCCTCACATAAAGGCTGTTGTTTGGAGGAATTTCAAAATCAAGTTCATAAGAATCGCTTATTTGCATCTCTTCTTTCTCTTCAAAATTTGGCTTGCCCTCACAGCCTCTGAAAATTGTTATGCTCAAAAATTTGCCGAAATCCTCCGTGCTTTTCACGTGCAATTTTCCGTTTTCAAACCACAAAGCCGGACCATCTGTGATGTAGAGATTTTTTGGAATGTAGCTAAAAGGTGTTTTGCCGTTGTCTGGGATTACCGTTCTAACTTGCCCAAATATGTGTTCGGTGTTGCATTTCAGGCTCCAGAGCGGTTGCTTAACTGCGGTGTAGCTGTTTAAATCTCCGTGGGAGTCATTGCCGCCAAGCGGCAAAAGCCTATGCCCCTCTAGCAGGCTTTTTATCCAAAGTTCTCTACCTTCGTAAAAATCGCGCCCTCTGAACCCGTTCCAAAATTCAATGCCGCAAATATTATTTTCCGTTAAATCTTCGTAGCTCCAATGCCCTCTTTTAAGCAAAATTTTTTCTGCGAGCAGCATTTGCAATTTTGGATGTGCCGCATAAGCAAGGTGTTTTCCAATAGCCTGGCTAATGCTCAAATCCGGCTTTGTGTTCCACCATCTGCGCCCCCCATCTCCATGCCCTTCAATATAATTCTCGTTGCCAAAAACAAGCAAATGCACATTTTGATTTTTTGAATTTCCGCAAGAAACTTCCTCTCCGGCAATTAGCGATGGCAAAGCAGCATCCGCTTTCATTTTTTGAAATCTCTTTTCGTTCAGCAAATCGTAGGAATGGTCTGTTATGCAAACAAAATCCAGCCCCACGGATTTTGCGGCTTTTTGCAAAACGGCAGGAGCGGCTCCAAATTCCACGGAATCGGATGTGTAGCTTGAATGGCAGTGAGTTTCCACAGCAAGCCAGCCCTCAGGCTTTGGCGGAGCTTCTTTTAGGAAATTTATTATAAGCGGCTCTGGCGGCAAAAAAGGGTAGTTCCATCTATTGCAAATTTTTTCCCTGCCGTTTATCTGGTATTTAACAAAAATATTCAGTGTCCACAAACCGGAGCGGTTCTCAGGTTTTTCAAAATTCAGTTCCTCAAAGTGAAATTTTTCGTTGAATTGTTTTTCAACAGGCAATTTGAAAGATATGCTTTTTCCGCTTGCATTTTTCCACTCGCCGTAAATTTCCTTAACGTAAATTTCAAATAAGTTTGCCTTTCTGGCTATTAGCCAAATAGGGCAGGGTGCCTCTGGGCAAATCTGGAAAGGCGCATCAATTAAAATCACCGGTTCCCTGCGATAAAGCCTTGAAACAGGAAGTTTGAAGTGCGTTTCCGCGTAGTGGAGCATTGCTACCCTTTTCTATTCACCAAGTGCGCTGGTTCTTTTCTAATAGTTCTGGCATAAGCACCGCTGTTGCTGTAGGTTCTCCAGGCTTTGTCACGCGGATCCACGCTTTGGGTCATTATTATCTTCATAGTCTCTTTAACTATATTGCGCGAAATTTCCAAAAGGCTGCTGTTGGATGTGGAGATGGTTTTTACTTCCAATGCCTCTTTTTTAAGTTCCAAAGCGGCGGTTTCCAATTTTTTGCCATCGAGTTCAGGAAATGCTTTAACAATATCGCGAATGGTTTTTGTTTCCGTATTTGCATATTGCGCCAAAACATCCGTGTTGAAAATGCGGCGAATTTCCAATCGTTCTATGGTTTCGTTTATATTGTCTATCTGGTTTAGAATTTCCGTTAATTCCGTGGTGTTGTTGCTTATTATGGCGGCGCGTTGCTTCACGAGCACCTCTTTTTGGCGAACATATTGCTCTTTCATTTTGCCAAGTACAATGATAAGAGTTTCAAATTCCTGCTCCGGGCTTTCAAGGTTCATAGCGCCTCCTCTTGCGAATATTGTTCTCTGTATTGCAAAACGTTTTTAATATAATTTTTGGTTTCTTCATAAGGCGGAATTCCGCCGTATTGCTCAACCGTCCCAGGTCCTGCATTATAAGCGGCAAGAGCCTTGTTCTCGTCTCCGCCAAACCGCAGAAGCATTTGTTTGAGATATTTTGCTCCGCCTATTATGTTTTGCCGCCCGTTGTAGGGGTTTGCAACGCCCATATCTTTGGCTGTTGAATCCATAAGCTGCATAAGCCCTTTTGCCCCTTTGTTGGAACGAGCAAGGGAGTTTCCGCCGGATTCTTGGCGAATAACGGCTTTTATCAGGTTTTTATCCACGCCAAAGGTTTGCGCAGCCTCATTCACCCAATTTTCTATTTGCTCCCCAGAGGCTTTATTTATGCCATTGGCACTATATGCCTCCCCAGCTTCTTTTCCAGCAAGGTCTTTGTAAACTATTTGCGCCAGCCCAAAATGACCTGAGCGGCTGGCTGTATTTGCAATCTGTTCGTCTAGCATTTCTGTGAAAATTCGCCTCGCGCTGCTCATTTCATCGTCTTTTGGAACGGTATTTCGCATGGATTTGAGCATTTGATGTATAAACATAGCCTCAAAATCCTGTGCTACCTTCCATTTTTTAGCATCAACGGGAGCTGCGCCTGGAAAACGCGCTACTGAGCTTTCTGTTGCAGAAATAGACATATCAGGGTATCTGGTTGCAAAAAACGTGCCAATTTTCTTATCCCATATCTCAAAAAGTTAATCTCCTTTGCTATATTTTTATTATATTATAGCAATATGACATTTGGCTATAATACAATCCCCTCAAAATGGAGAAAAACCATGAATAAAGTCATTTTCAAAGCCGCTACCTTAGCTCTTTGCTCGGTTGCCGTTATTTTCGCGCAACAAGCAGCAGAGCAGGGTTTACCCCAATATGTGCCCGAACAGCAGCCTCAGGTGCAATACATACCTCCTCAGCCGCAAGTGGTGCAGCAGCCTCAGGTGCAATACATACCTCCTCAGCCACAGGTGCAACAGCCTCAACCGCAGCTACAAATGCAGCAAACACAGCGATCGGAATGCTCCAACCAACTACCACAGCCTAAAGTGGGTCTATATGCAAGGTTTAACCTGAACAATGTTTCTTATGGCTTCAAATCAAAAGAAAATAAGAACATAGATATGGGTATAGGTTTTGGTGGCGGATTGATAAGGCGCATTCCAATTACCAATAATTTAGACGTAAACCCTGAGATGGGTTTTTTCCACAGGAATTTGTATGGCGAGAAAAAATACGCCCTCAAACCTGATCCTATAACTGGCAGCACCGCTGAATACGGGTACTGGGAAGACGAAACCGAATTCGTTCTGACCATCATTCCTGTGATTTCTCAATTTACGCCTTTTGAAATACCTCTTTATGTAGCGGCAGGTTTTCAAGTTGAATTGCCAATATTGACAAAACTTACAACTACTGAAAAAAGTCCAGAAGGCAAAGATGTCTCGACCACAGAAACATACAAAGGCAGGGCAGGATACGATTTAGGAGTAGTATGGGGGATAGGCTATAACATAACCGAACGTTTTTCGTTTAACTTCAGGTCCATTGTTGGCTTGACAAGCGTTACAGGCAAAAGAGCAGATGCCCGTACCAACGACCAGTATGGGTTAGGGGTGACTTTCTTTTAGGGTAACCCAGTTTTAGGGAAAAGAATCACTAAAAAAGGCAAAAAAAGCGATTTTTTTGGGTAGAATTGTCATTGTTTTGTAAAAAAATGTATATTTATTACTAGAGGGTGTGGGTTTTTCTACATTCCGTGAGGTTATTATTATGAAGAAAAAATTTAAATTGAATAATATAATACCACATATCTTAGCTGCGGTGACGGTTATAACTATTATCATTGCGTGTGGCGAGGGCGATATAATAAATGTTGATAATGACCTTAATGTAAAGAGAGGTTTAAACACCGCATTAGGTAATTTAGACGGTAAATTAGATACCCTAACCAATGCGGAGTACGAAGCGAAGTATGGTAGTTCATCTAGCGATGTGATTTCTTCTTCTGGAGTAGTGTCTGGGGAAAGCAGTTCCGGCACGGAAATTGGGCAAAGCAGTTCTGGCACAGAGATTGGTGAAAGCAGCTCGGGAGCAGAGATAGGGGAAAGCAGCTCTGGCGGTACCACGCCAAGCAGCTCCAGCGAGGAATACGAGCTTAAATGCGCAATTCACAACCCGTTGGAAACAAAAGACCCGGAGAAATTTAACATTGATGATGATGAAAATAAAATACCTACAGTAACATGCGTAAAAGTTGGCGCTGCTCCTGGAGAGAATGGTGGTAAATTGGAATACGATGATGTTGAGTGGACTCCTGCGATTAATTGGGCCGTAGGTGATAAAATAGCGGGTGTTTACCCAGGTCTTAGCGTTAAAGCAACTGACAAAGTATCGCAAGTCAATTCCGTATGCATTGGAAAAACAGCTATCTGCGGCGATTTAACGATATGTTATAAAGGCTCTCCCAGTTGCCAGATTTCGAGCAGTTCTAGCGCAGCAGAGGCAAGCAGTAGCAGCGCGGAAGAGGTTAGCAGCAGTAGTGATACGCCTGACCAAAGCAGCAGTAGCGCGCCAGCGGGAAGTAGCAACAGTTGTACTCAATTAACTTTAAAAGATGGAGTTTATCAAACTCCTAAGACTGATGGTATTACTCCTGCCGGTGCTTGTTTCTCTTTCTCATGCACGGGAAATCTTCAAGCGGGATTAGTTAGCGGTAATAGCAGAAACATAAAGGTACCTGTTTGTGATAATAACGAAGTTTATACTATTGCCGCGACCGGTAGTGGAAATTTCAATAACCCTCCCGCTCCCGCATCTATACCATATACATCCATCTGCAACACAAGTGGAGATGTTCAAGTTTTTCTAAGTGGGAATACACTTAGCAGTACCACTCAATACATGGTCTTTAAATGCTCTCCGGGATGTTCAGTAAGCGGTAGTTATGATATAATAGACAAATGCATAGATGTGTCAGCTCCGCCAATGATCAATTGTACAAATCCAACCAATTTAGAATTCAAGGTTGGCAGTGCTCTAGCCAATGGCATAGTACCTGGTAACCAGAGTTCTACCAAGCTTGGTTCATTCTGCAATGCGATAAGCTCAAGTTCTGGAAAAGTTTGGCTTACAGGTGGCACTTGCGGCGGAACAGCAATCACAGCACCAATACAGTGCGACGGTAGCATCGCCATTACAAAGCCCTTAACTTGCGATGAGTTGCCTCAACAAACAGGCACGGTAGGCAATACAATAGCCAAGCCGATTGTGAAGTGCGGCACCACAACACTCAACAGTAACCTTACTTGGACAAATGCGCCAAATTGGGATAGCCCTGCTGAGAAAAAATATACTAACATATCGGTATCGGCAAGTTGTGATAGCAAAACCAGAAGTGCTTCTTGTGCTGGTGAAATAGAAGTTCTACCGGCTGGTGCCACTACTTATACCGCTGCTTGCTCTTGGACAGGCGGTAGTGGTGTAAAATTGCATAGCGGGGATTCCAGACCAGCCAATCCAGTAATTACCTGCACTCCTTCTACAGGTGGTGCTACTATAACAGGCACTGTAGATGCCTCAGCTCTTCCGCCTGCGGGTAATAATTTGTCCACCACATCAACCAAGACTTACGCCCCAGACCAAAGTGTTATAAAATGCAATGGAGAAGCACCAACTAACACTGTAAGTTGCGGTACATTAACGGTATATCCAAAACTTGCTTGCTATGGTGCTGCTCAAACAATAATAAAAGGAACAACTCCGGATATGCTCACAGCGACCTGTGGCGGAACTCCTTTGACTACAGGCATCACTTGGACTCCAAACATTGCTGCTGCTATTTCTATAGTGCAAAATGCCACTGCTATAACAGCAAAGGCAACTTGCGGAGACGAACAAACAGTTAACTGCACTACCTCATCCACCTCCACAACCAATACAACAATAACAGTGACTCCATCTTTAACTTGTGCAGTAGCAAAATCAACTGTCACGCAAGGTGAAAACATTGGTCCACCAACAACACTAACCTGTTCCGATAATGGAACAGCGGGTAAAAGTTCGGCAAGTTTCACTGCATCTTCTGGCACAGCACCAACAGGAATCGATAATTGGAAATCAACAGGGAGTGCTTATTATAGCGGTTCTTCTGTCACGGGTAGCCAAACCATACAAGTATCAGGTGTAACATGCACAGTAGGTACCACCGTCTATAATGTTCCGGGCAATACGTCTTGTGGTACTATTACTGTGAATAGACCTACTTGTACGGCTTCTGGTGCAAGTGGAAACATAGAAATAGGTGCTACTATCACTCCAACCGTAAGTTGTGGCAATGCAACAAAGAGCGGTAATGCAACATTTACCTGCACGGGTAGTAACTGTTCAGGTTGGAGTGCCAGCGGCGGTGGTGGTAGCTTTACCTCCTCAGGTAACAAAACATTAGCTCTATCTTCAGTAACTTGCGATAATCACTCAATTACTGGCATAACAGGTCAAAACTGTCCTGCTGTTACAGTAAATGCGCCGACTATTACTTGCACAATAGCATCGCCACTAACCTCTGGAGCAGCAGTTACTCCAACTTTAACATGTAGCAATGGTGGAGCAGCCCCTACGGGCACTATAACTTATACGAGCGCTCAGGGCGCGAACACACCTATTGATGGTAGTGGCAAGGCAGCATCAGTGTTATCGTCAACAACTTACACAGGCGTTACCGTGAGCGGAACTTGCGGCAGCGTTGCGGCTACGGGTTATTGCAACAATGTGACGGTGAATCCTGCCCCTGTATCCGTAACATACTCGTTATCTTGCTCTAGCGTGTCTCCAACAACAGTTACGGCAGGTACGCAAGTAACCAAGCCTGCAGTGGTTTGCAACGGTAGCGATGGTTCAACGTCATCTCCGAGCAGTCTTACTTACTTACCAAGTACATTGGATTGGAATAATCCTTCGACAACAAATTCACCATACGTTATAACGGTAACGACAAGTGCTGGAAATTGTAGCGGTAGTGCTGCCGCATCCTGCGGTACATTGACGGTAACGCCAGACGACGAAGCTACTTATTGTTCTGGAGCAAGTAAGATAATTACGCTTCCTTGTAGTGGAAATCAGTGTAATGAAGCTGGTACATTAGGTACTGTATGCTATAAAAGAACAGGGACTCTTAATGGTTGGACAGCCTCTAACTCAGCTGGGCGTAGTTGCAGTATTAATGGAGGTGCGAGTACTGCTGTAGTAGATAACACTAGTCAAAATGTCACTATCAGTGCAATAAATGGTTTTGTATATTTTAATTGTACAGCAGGAACTTACAATTATTTTTCAATTACTGCTTGGGGACCATAACATAAGCCCCCGCAAGGGGGTTTTGGTAAAAAAAGAGAATCATAATATGGAAAAAGTCAATAATTTGTTTAAACATAAAACGGAGATATAAAATGCAGAAGTTCATTACGTTCATGAATGGGAAAACATCAAGTTCAATAAATTTGGCAGAAATTGTCGGATTTAAAATTTACAAAGATGTAAAAAAAATAGACGGCAAGCTAAATACGTATCTTTGGATAGATTTCTATACGACTTATGATAATAATGATAATGATCCTGAACATCAAAACGTTTTTATTTTCACTAAAAACTGCGAGCCAACCGATGAAATGATAAAAGGCATAAACAAAAAGATATTTCACTTTTTGCAAGAGGATAGAGTACCTAATTTGGATTTGAATGAGGTTTTTGAAGAAGTATGCAAAGGTAGCTAGGCAGAGCGGTTGTAGCTATCTATCGCTTGGCATCATCCAGGTTCCATTCGCCGAACAACATATTATGCACCTCCGAACCGTGTTTCTCGACTAAGAAGAACCTTTTCAATATCATTCAGGCTATAACCTTTCTTTATGAAGTCAAGAATTTCTTCCCTTTCTTCTTCCCTAGCTTCCCTTTGCCACACTCTCTTGGCATCATCCCAATTCCATTCACCGAACAACATATTATGCACCTCCGAACCGTGTTTCTCCAAAAAATCCTTCAACACATTCTGCCTTATGCAGTCTGCAACAGCACGGCTTATAGCCGAATCCCTGTCCATGCCTGCTTTAAGGTACTCTCTTATCAAATATATAAAAAATTCATAGCCTTTCAGCTTTTCACTGCGAGTTGCCATCTCCTCGTTCCTGCCTTTGTTTATGTTATAGACATTCACCACAAGCTCAAGACTGGCAATAATCTCCTCCAGAGGCTCTATGAACATATCGGATAGCTTCAAAGCCTGCCTGTCGGGATATTCGTCTATTCCGTTGTACAGCACTATGAATTCTGGCTTTGGTATAAACATCTTTTTCGTGCTGTAAAGACCATCCTTGTCAATTATCTTTTCATAGTTTCTACCCATATAAATAAGCATCTTTAGCGGCATATTCGGGTTTATGGTAGATTGGTGCTCAATGAGAACCACCAGCTTGCCGTTTATTACAAAAGAGATGTCGTTTATGCGTTCCATAAACAGAGCATCCTCAAGCGTGGTTATGCGAATATCCGTGTCGCTGCCATAGCTAGTGTTTGCAATGGCATTGTACAACTCCAAAAGATTGTTTTTTTCGCCGAATAGCAGCGTGAAAACGCTATCTTTGTATTTGCGGTTGGTTTTAGCCTCGGTCATTTTGAATCCTCCGTTTTTTTCCTTCTACTCAGTTAGACGCAAAAAAACGGAAAAAAAATCCTAAAATCGTATTTTTGCAAACAAGTGTTTGCATTTTTGTGCAGATTTTTGTCTGGAACCCCGATTCACCCGATTACCAGAAAAGTAAGAACGCCCATATACAAATGCTTTACCAAGTGTCTGTTAAAAACTTATTTAGATGATTAACCAGATTGCAAAGCCGTATGCTTATTTTGGAAGTAAATGTGAAATCGGTGGATTTTTTGATATTCAAAGAGATATAGTTTTAACATAAAGAAAAAGCCCTTAATTTAATGAAGGAGTATTTTATCAAAATGTTATGAAAACAGCAATGTTGCTTGGACTTAAAGAATTGGAAATGAAAATTTCGGTTTAACCCCTAGCCGTCTCTTGCACACCGCTTGGCAAGCGGTTTAATCCCAATTCCATTCGCCGAACAACATATTATGCACCTCCTAGCCGTGTTTCTCCAAAGTACATTAGATTCAAATAGTAAAATACAAAATTATGGTGGAGGGTCTGCCTGCCCAGAAAATAAATGCGAAATCGGGCATATTTGTTCGCATTGTGCGGATTGATTTCCGCAATGGGGCAGGCGAACCCTGCCCCTACACGTGGGAATAAATTTGCAATCGGGAATAAATATACCCACACATTTGGTGAGGCATTTATAGATGGGCATTTTTATGTTTTTGTGGGAAAATCCCCAAAATCGGGTGAATCGGGGTTCAGACAATAAGTGGTTGAATTGCAATTTCCGCCTTAGCAATTTTCGCTACGCTCTGTGCAAATTCCAAAAACATTTTGGCTTTTTCCTGTGTAGGAATAGAACCATCTGCCAAAAAATTAACTTTGCTAGGATAACGAGATTCTACATATAAACCATTTAGATCTTCTAATTTTATCTCATCTATATTCAAGTCTTTTATTTCTTTAACTTTCAAATACAACTCTGTCAAATCGTGCGTTTTTCTAAAAAAGATATTTTTTATCGTCAAAAAAGCTTTCAAGTACTTCTCAACCGCCTGTTGGCAATGAAAAATAACTTCGCCTGTAAATTCTGGTCTAGTAAACAAAAATTCCGCAGCCCCTAAATCTTTGTCTGCAAAAAATGTCCAAGCCTGCGGATTAGACTCGCTATTTTCCATAAAGTTCCTTGCCTGTTTCTTCTATTTCCCTAACAAAAAAATCTCCGTTATCTTTTAAATATTTATATTCTGCTTTTGAATAAACTATTATATCCATAGGAAAATCTTTGCGAATTTCGCGAATGGATTTATTTATAGGCCTCCTTCTATCTAATCTTTCCTCTATATTTTTCGCAAACTCATCCGTATCTAAAATAACAACCAAATCTATATCACTATCCTCATTCGCAGTCCCCCTTGCATAAGAGCCGAATAGAATAACCTTATAGATATTCAAACCTATAAGGCATTGAACTATTTTGGATATTACATCAGCAGATAGGGACATATTGCAAAATATAGAAAAATTCGTAAAAGATTATCCATTGGGGAAATGAAAACCATTCCCAAAAAAGATAGCGAAATTCATAATTTTAACCTTCTACCGCAGATTCTTTTCCGCATCTGCTAGCTTGTAGCTTGGCAAGCGGTTTATTGTGCGTGTTTGTTTTCTATCTTTCCCCCTCGGTTATGCATCCAAACAAACTTTACAAAAAACTCTTTTCTCTCTACGGTGCCCAAGGATGGTGGCCCGTGCGTAGCGAATTCAAGGGCAGGGGTTATCATCCGAATGTATTTGGCTTGCCAAAAACTAGAAAGGGCAAATTTGAGGTTTGCATGGGTGCAATTTTAACCCAAAATACAGCTTGGACTCAAGTGGAAAAAGCCCTTATAAACCTCTTTGCCGCAAAAATAAACACACCCGAAAAAATCCTTGAAATGGACAACGAAAAAATCGCTGCCCTCATAGCTCCCGCTGGCTATAGAAACCAAAAAACCAAATACCTCAAAAACATAGCAGAATGGTTTATAGAGAATTTTAGAAAAGAACCCTCTCGCGACAACCTGCTCCAAGTTAAAGGCGTTGGCAGGGAAACCGCAGATTCCATTTTGCTTTACGCTTTCCATTTGCCCACTTTTGTCATAGACACATACACAAAAAGAACGCTCGCCGCTTTAAAAATCTTTGACGAAAAAACTCCTTACGAAACTTTGCGACTTTGGTTTATGGAGAATTTAGAGTTATCTGTGCCGCTATTTCAAGAATATCACGCTTTATTTGTGGAGCTGGGGAAGAATAGAGAATATTCAAAACTTTTTCCTTGATTTTATTTAGCTTGTATTTCAAATCTGCATCTTCAATTTCGTTGAATAATTTTACCGCAAGTTTTTCCAAAATGCTTAAATCCCTTATAATTTGATTCAATTCCTCTTTTGAGGATATTTCAATATTTGCGAGTTTTTCCGCTGTTTGCTGCCAAAGAACCTTTAATTCTCCATCTTTGTTGTCTGTTGGCGAGTTGTTCAAAAGATGATTAATTCTGTTTATAAGCAAATCCCAGTCATAATGGCTCTTGGCAAACTCAACAGATTTTTGCGGTGCATCTTGCAGGAGTTTTTTGTTTGTGCATACTTTCAAGAGAATTTTAGAAAGTGCATTATGGTCGTTTATGCTAAAAATACGCCCGCACTTTTCGTTATCTGTAATATCGTTTGCAGCATCTACATCGCTGGTTATTGTGTAGCAGCCGTGAAACAGAGCCTCTGCGACTACATTTGGCGCACCGCCTTCCATAACGGAAGTAAGGGCAAAAATTTTAGACTTGGCAT
>Ga0268262_10001535_pt1 | contig 28485 bp, 21 predicted proteins | sample TergutNc150P3_FD_190354 | JGI IMG/M metagenome (GOLD analysis project Ga0268262, IMG submission 190354) | Nasutitermes corniger P3 segment gut microbial community from laboratory colony in Florida, USA - Nc150 P3 (SPAdes) (version 2) | ecosystem: Host-associated > Arthropoda: Insects >... | reverse complement strand
CCCGCCATAAACATCAACGCGGCGCAGCCGCATCCTTGCTTCGAGGTGGGCGATTCGGGCGGAAACAATGCTTCGTCAAGCGCTAAATGCTCAATCCGCCATAAACATCAACGCGGCGCAGCCGCATCCTTGCTTACCCTAATCCCTAACCCCTAACCCCTAACCCCTAACCCCTAACCCCTGAAACCTGCTCCCTGACCCCTAGCCACCAATGCCAAAAACCACCGCCCTATTCCCCGGCTCTCTCGTCCCCGAATGGGCCGAGGGGCTGGAAATGCTGGAGTTCGGCTCATTGTGGGGTGCGCTCGGCGAGATGGAAATCATGTGGCTTTTTGATAGGCTGGCCTTTGCGCGGTGGCACGCCGCGCCTGGGATAGGCGAGGCCCAATTGCTGCGCGTTGCCGTGTCAAAGGAACATAGGCGGGAAGGCCACGCGAAAAAATTGATGGCCGAATCGTCGAAGCGCCTCTTTGGCATGGGCTGCACACTGCTGCGCCTAGAGGTGAGGGCTTCCAACCAACCCGCCCAAAGGCTGTACGAGTCGCTTGGCTGGCAGAGGCAGGGCGACAGAAGAGCCTATTATGGCAACGGCGAGGACGCCGCCATCTATGAGCTGAAGATGTAGTCGTTGGATTCGGATAAAATTCATTGCGGCACAGCCACATCCTTATCGCCGCGCAGCGGCCCCTGATCCCTGACCCCTAATTGTGCGCTCAGGCCCTAGCCGCTAAAACGGTATGTCGTCGTCGTAGCCGCCTTGGGGGGGCGGGGGCATGGGGTCGTCGTAGTCGGGCTCGCCGGCGCTCGTGGAGCCCGTGGTCGTGTGCCTTTCGTAGCCGCCGCTGGAGCGGGAAGCGTCGTCCGCCCTGCCCAGCATGACAAAGTTGTCGCAGTTGATGCTGGTGTATTTCCTTTTCGCTTTGTTCTGGTCAACGACCTCTTGGTAGCGGATGCTGCCTTCCACCATGACCTGCTTGCCCTTGTGGAGATATTTTTCGGCTATCTCGGCCAGCTTTCCCCACACGACCACTTCGTGCCATTCCGTCTTCGACTTTTTTTCTCCCGACTGGCCCTTCCAAGTCTCTGTAGTGGCGAGGCTGAACTTTGCGAAAGGATGCCCCGCTTGGGTCATTTTCATCTCGGGGTCGCGCCCCAAGTTGCCTATAAGTATCACTTTGTTGAGGGAGCCTGACATTTTTTCCTCCATGATGACATGATGACGATTGAATCAAACTTGCACTCTTGTGGATATGATAATTGAGCGAGGGGCGGATTGATAGCGCCGAGGGAAAAAAATACAAAAAAGGAACAACAATGAAGCTATTGATAACTTGCAGGGACAAGGAGAGCGTCTATAGGGCGTACGTTCCGGCCGTCCGCCTTGGGGGCTGGGAAGGTGCCATAGAAGTGCTGGCGCCAGGCGACTTGCTGCAATCATGGGGCGACGTTCTAGGGCTGTTGCTGGCCGGGGGCGACGACATACACCCAAGGCACTGGGACCCAGACGAACCTCTGCACCCAACGGCCTCAGTAGATGAGGAGAGGGACGCGCTGGAAATCCCCATCGCCCAGAAAGCGTGGGAAAATGGGCTGCCTATCTTTGGGATATGCAGGGGGCACCAAGTACTGAACGTGGCCCTTGGGGGCAGCATAGTCCAAGACATACCCTCTGCCTGCGGCTGCCCCCTGGACGCGCACAGGCGCGGGGACAGCCTGACCCCCGATCTGCGGCATTTTGTGACGATTGACAAAAACAGCCGCCTTGCGGGCCTGCTACCCAAAAACGCCTTTGAGGTCAACAGCCGCCACCACCAAGCCGTACGCGCCGTGGCCCCAAAACTAAAGGCCGTTGGCTGGCACATGGAGACCGTGCTGGACGGCCAGCCGCTGATAGAAGCCGTGGAAGCCGCTGACGAGTTTAGGTGGGTCTTTGGCGTCCAATGGCACCCCGAAAACCTAGCGCTGATCGAAGGCGATGCCGGACGCGCCGCCAGAAGCCTGTTTCGCGCCTTTGCGGCGGAACTGAACAGGACAGATATTCCCGCCTGAATTGCCTGCAAATCGAAGACATGCCCATGTATCAGCCCCTACATAGGGCAGTGAGCGAAACGAGGGCTAGGGGTCTGGGGAGTAGTGAGGGAGGCGCTCGCATGCGAGTACGACCGAGCGAATCCCCAGTTTGCATTCAGGAAGCTTTTCCAAGCTCCGGCGTGGAACCAAACAGGCCGCGAGATGATCCTCCCGAGTTCAAGCGGCGAATGACCTCGCCGCGTGACCAATCGGCATAAACATGGCGCGGGCGCAGCCCGCAACAGTATCGCCGCGAAGCGGCCCCTAGCCCCTGACCCCTACAACCTAACCCCTCGCTACTCTTTTAAGCCCCCCAGACCCCCGGCCTCTTCGATGGGCGCGAAATCAGTCTGAACTTACCACTCTTACGGTCATTGAAACTGTTCTGTATTGCGGCAGTAGCTGCTGGTCTGGGGTCATGTGGAGCACTGGCGTTCCGTCGAAGGCCCAGTGTACGGTGCGCATCCCCGTATGGCGGGGTTCGCCAGCAGAGGCGTTGGCGGATGAGCGGGCGTGGAACACGAATACGTCGCGGCCAAACTCGTCCTGGGTGTAGGCGTTGTGGCCTGGGCCGTACTGCCCTGCGACGCTTTGCGAGGTGAGTATCGGGTATCCTGTGCGCTTCCAGTTTGACGCAACTGTCAGATCGCTGCCCGAAGCGGCTTCGAGAAGGCCCACGCAATAGGTCGAGTCAACGAAGGCGCCAGAGAACGTCACAAAGATTCTGCCGTTGCGTTTGAGGGCGTGCGCGCCTTCGTCAACGCGGCTCGAGCCCGGGCGATCCCAGCCGTACATGGCCCGCGTGAGGCAGACCGGTGTTGACGTCAACACGGACGGGGCGGATGGGTTGAACTTGGCTATATATAGATCCGCCGTGCCGGGGCCATCCACAAGGCGCTGGCTCCAGATGTAGTAATGATTGCCCGCGTCCTCGACGTACGTCATGTCTATCGTGATGCCGCGTTTATCTGCTTGCAGCATTTCGGTTCCGCCAGGGCGCTTGATTGTCGCCGGGGCGTTCCAGTCGCCCGCCGCCAGCGGGTCGCCGTTTGCCTTCAGCGTCATTATGTGGGCGTGCTGGCGATCCCAGCCGGACGAGTTTATGGCCGTTGGGCTCATGGCGAACAGTATGCACAGCGCACCGTTGATCTCGTGCAGCTCAGGAGCCCACTTCAATGTGCTGTAAGTCGCGTTTTCGGGAAGTATTACGCTTTCGGTCGCGGTGCTTATCCCATCGAGCGTCGCCGAGCGGCTTATTCGCAGCGACCGCTGGTATGAGTTGGGCGGGCTGCCGCCCGTGGCGTCGTACGTCGAAATGAAATAGTAGTGCCCATTGTAGAACTTTATGTCGGGGTCGGCGCGGTTGTTGATGAATGTCCAAGGGTACTGGTCATAGGCCGCCGAACCCTTTATTGTGTATGTGCCAGCGGCGTTGGCGTCAACGGCGGCAACTTGCGCGGCATCCCATTTTATCGGCATCTGGGCCGCGCTTCCGTCCGAATAGTGCGCGGTGAAATGCTGCGGCAGGCTGGCAGACGAAAAGCCCACGCCCATCGGCAAGGTAAGCGAATCGGGGATCGGGTCGGCTCCGACGTTCACGACCGGCGTCAGCTTTTTGAGCAGATGCTGGTACTCGCCCTCGGTTATCTGGAACTCGCACGACCCTGTGCCGAAGGGGACTATCGGAGCCGATGCGCGGGGCCTTGACCAGTTTGTCGCGTAGTCCGTAAAAGACGCGAAGGCCGCGCTAGTGGTGCGAACCTCTCGCTGTGTCGAGCCGTCTGTCGTCCAAGTTATGTGATACGCGCCGTTCACGTTTTCGACCTGCGGCCTTTGAACCGCCTGTCCGCTTTGCGGCGTGAACATGCCGACATACTCAAAGTCCAGCAGGTTCTCGGTCGTCCAAAAGAAGAAGCGCTGGTCGTAGCCCATCGGCAGTGCGTCATCGTAAGCCCGCACCTGCGCCACTACGCCGATCTTGCCGTTTTGCATGCGAAACATGAACGCATTTTCCAAGCTGCGCTTGCCGCCGTAGCTGTATGACGACGCAGAGCCGTACGTGTAGCTTTGGATGGACTCTGGCGAGGGGGTGTTTTCTTGGGTCGTCCAGTCGGCCGGGGCGAACAGTACGCCGTTGCCGAAGTTAAGCGCCGTCAGCTCCCCGTCTATGTGCGTCGCGTAGTGCATACTGTAGCCGAGCTGGGGTGCTTGGGACGTTGAATGATAGATGTACAGGTATCTTGCTGGCTGCTGCCCCTGCGGCATGGAGCTCGCGCTGTGGGGATCGTTGGCGGCGACGCTGTTCCCAGATACAACAGGCAACAGCGCGGCAAGCGCCATAGCCGCAAAGGTAGGGCGGAGAGTATTATTCATCAATAAATGATAATCCTATTTCCTTTTCTGTGTGTGGAGTAGAGGCAGATGCATGGGAATGGCTTCGATGAGCGGACGGATGCATCAACATGGCTTCGATGGTGGCGGTACTTGCGGGAACAATGCTTCGTCAGGCGCCACGCGCTCAATTCGCAATTAAAATTCATCGCGGCGCAGCGGCTCTTGTAACTTGTAACTTGTAACTAGCAACTGAATATCACATCTCTTCCGGTGCTTTGATCCCGAGCAGCCAGAGTCCCTGGCGGAGGGCCCTGGCTGTGGCGGCGCAGAGGGAGAGCCTGGCGCTGCGCACGGTTTTTGTGTTTTGTTCCCAGAGTATCGGGCAGTTTGTGTAAAAGCCGCTAAAAGTTTTGGCGATTGCCAATAGCTGTCTGGCAAGCGCCGTTGCCATGTTTTCGCGCTGCACGTTCAAAACGGCGTCGTGGAGCCCGGCCAGCTCGAACAGGAGCGACTGGGCGTGCGGGTTTGCCAGCCCCGCTAGGTCGCTTGGGATTTTTATTTGCGCGAATTGCAGTCTAGGCTCATTCGGGGATAGGGGCGCGGTGGGAATTGAAGCGCTCGGCCAGTCCAGGCCCGACTCGTCCAGCCCAGCTTTTCTTAGCACCGAGCATATCCTGGCGTGGGCGTACTGAACGTACGGGCCCGTGTCGCCGTCCAGCGCTATGGCCCTGTCCCAAGAAAAGGTTATGGGCTTCACTCTGTCGTTCATGGCGTCGAAAAAGACGACTGCCCCCATTCCCAGCATTTCCGCTATTTCGCGCTTGTTTGCCAAATCGGGGTTCTTTTCCTCTATGATGGCGAGTACCCTCGAGACGGCCTCGTCCAGCACGTCTTCCAAGAATATGACGTTGCCTTCGCGGGTGCTCATCTTGCCGCTGGGCAGCTTGACCATGCCGAAGGGGGCGTGGACCATTTTGCCTTTGAACCAAGGGTCCAGCATGTTGAGGACTGCAAAGACTTGCTGGAAGTGCAGCACTTGGTCGGAGCCAACGACGTATATACAGGTTTGGAAGTTGTAGCGCGACTTGCGGTACAGGCCAGCTGCTAGGTCTCTAGTGGCGTAGATGCTTGCGCCGTCGCCCTTTAGGACGATGCAGGGGGCCTGTATGCCCACATCGTCCAGCCTGATTATCTTGGCGCCGCCCTCGCCATCTTCCAGCAGATCGGAGGCTTTGAGGGCTTCTACCGTGGCTCCCAGCTTGTCTTCATAAAAGGACTCGCCGTCCATGTCGTCGAAGCAAACGCCCAGCCTTTCATATATCCTGTTGAACTCGCGCAGGCTTATCTCGCGGAACCAAGCCCACAGCCTCCTGGCCTCGGCGTCGCCATCCTCCAGCAGCTTGAACCAGTGCCGGGCGTCCTCGCGCAGCCCTTCGTTGTCTTTCTCTTCTTGGTGGAAGCGGACGTAGAGCTGGAAGAGCCTATAGAGTGGCGACTGCCTGTTTTCGGGCGCCTGCTCGGCCCATTCAAAATTTTTTTCCAAATCTGCATTTGTCTCTTCTGCCCACTTTTTGTAGGCGGCCAAGAGGGTGCCAAACTGGGTGCCCCAGTCGCCCAGGTGGTTCAGCCTGTGTACTTTGCGCCCAAGGTATGAGTTTGCCTGCGCCAGCGCGTGACCTATCATGGTGGAGCGCAGGTGTCCGATGGTGAACAGCTTTGCTATGTTGGGGCTGCTGTACTCGACCAATATGGCGTCTTCCGATGTGCCAGCGGTGGCCTGCGTTTTGCCCAAGAATGACGACAGCACTTGACTTGCGCGATTATTTGGCCCCAGGGCAAGATTCAGGTACGGCCCGGAAGCAACGACGTGAGCGCCCTGGACGCTAGGGACAGACACTGTTTTGGCCAACTGGGCGGCCAACTCGGCCGGGTTGTGCCCCAACGCCTTGGCGGCCTTGAAACATGGGAAGGCCAGATCGCCCATCTCTTGCGACTTGGGGCGCTCCACCTGTATTTCCATGCCCGGCATGCCGGAAATCTCGTCAATGGCCTTTTCAATGGCCGCTACAAATTCTTGTTTCAGTTGCTCCATCGTGGTTCCTTCGATCCGCCAAGGGCCTTGGTGCCCAATCTGCACTTAAAAAAAACAGCGCGGCCGTAGGCCGCATCCACAATTGTCAATTGTCCATTGTCAATTGTCAATTGAAGATAGTTTATAGGCAGGCGATTCGGGCGGGGAGAATCTCTGCCCTGCGCCACGCATTCAATCCGCAATAATCATCATCGCGGCGTAGCCGCATCCTTAGTTATCCCTAACCCCTAAAACCTAACCCCTAATCCCTAATCCCTAAACTCTTCTATCATGCAGCCGTATAATGTAACATTCCAACAAGGAGCAACGCATGCCATCCACGCTAAAATCCCGCATCTCGGCCACGCTGCCGCCCTTCATCTTGCTCATTGGCTTGCTCGGCCTGATGGCCTGCAAGGACGCGAAGCCTCCGGCGCCGCCGAAGCCCCCTGTCCCGCCGCAGGCCCCCGTGCCGCCAATGCCCCCTGTACCACCAGTTCCGCCCATCCCTCCAAAGCCTCCTGTGCCGCCACGCCCCCCCAGCCTGAACCTGCCGCCAGAGGCATACTCTTTCATCAATGGCACGTGGGAGGGGAAGGTGGGTACCCCTTACAATTGGCAGCTAAGGTTCGACTGCTTTGCCAAAAATGGCATCCAAAAGGTGCTGGCCTCCATCACTGGCAAAGAGCCGCAGTCACTTTATTTTCCCGTCAATATCAGTTCCGATGGCGACAGCCTAGAAGTGTGGTGGAACGACGAAGACAATAGAGCGATGTTGAACCTCCGTCTGGTCGGCAGTAGCCGGGTGGCGGGTACTTTTGCCCAAGCTGGAATGGGCGGGCCAGTACCCATCGCTCTCACTAAAACATCCAGCACACCAAAGGACGGCGCGGCGCCCTATCACGGCACTTGGGAGGGCAAGCTGGGCGAACCACTGGGCTGGACTATGAGGTTCGACTGCTTCGCGGAAAATGGCATCCAAAAAATATTGCTGTCGAGCTTTGTGAATGAAGATACCCGGGTTCGCTTTTTCGATGTTGCCAACGCCTTGGAGAGCGATGGACTGCTGGTGTGGTGGAACGATGAGGACAATAGGGCGACAATCAAGCTGCGATTCAATGAGCGCGGGCAGTTGACAGGCGAATTTAATCAACTTCAGGAAGGAAAGGCCCAGGGCGTATTCTCAAGAACTTCGGCTACCCCGTCAGAAGGGAAATTCGAATACCGAGAAAAATAATTGTAATTCCAATTCTAAATAGAATCAGCCATGACTCTATTTATACCAAATTGCGTTCAAATGCAATTTGAACGCAATTCGGCATCAAATCAGCTATTTCATCATCCCATACACATCCACAATCCTAAAGGCGATGCACAGACCCGCCACCAGAACTAGGTACGCCGCGTCTTTCAGCCCGAAAGGCCCGGGGCCATGCCCATGCCTTTTGACGCCGGAAATGGCGTAGCCCCTGCACTTCATGGCGTTGTAGATGCGGTCTGCGCGGTCGAAGCTCTTCAGCAGCAATTGGCCAACGAATGGGCCCATGTCTCCGATGGCCACCCCTCGCCTGCGCGGCCCCCTAAGCGAATAGGCTATGTGCATCGAATGTGCCTCGCCGATGAGTATGCCAATGTATCGGTACGTCACTTCCAGCATCACTATCAAGACGCTTGGAACTCCAAGGCGCGAAAGCTCATTCGCAATGCAGCGCAGCCTTGTCACCGAAATGAGTATCAGCGCGGCCATGACGCAGAGATAGGCCTTGCAGAGCAGCGAGATGAATGAGAGAACCCCATAGCTGACGGCGACGCCGCCGACCATGAACGCTGTGGCCCTGTCCAGCGCGATGTTTGAAACGCCGATGAACAGGCAGAATGGCAGGGCCAGTGCCAGCCTTTTGTATAGCATCGAATGTGGCGTGCGCGAAAGCGCCATCAACAGCATGGGGTAAAAAAAGTAGGGCGCCAGCCTGGCAACTTCGTACTTGCCGAAAGACACCACCGTGACAATGAACACTGCCGCGGCCAGCAGCTTTGCCAGCGGATGGATGCGGTGGATGCACGTATTGCCAGAAGACAGAAGCTCCAGCGCGTACATCTCATGGTTGACGTTTATCATTTGATGCCAGTTTTAAGCCACAAAGTGCAGGGGATCAGTTCGAGCGCCCGGCACCGGGCGGACATTCTTAACTTCAATTGACAATTGACAATGGACAATTGACAGTGCTGGGAATTGATGCGGCGCAAGCGCCGCGCCTTGCTATTGCGGATTGAATGCCAAATGCCTGACAGCACCTTCTCCCCGCTTGCAAAACAATTGACTGAGCTACCTGCAAAGCATCTGGTCATTGCCGACAACCGCTTGTCCGATTTTTAAAGCTGCCACACAACATGTGCCCCCGTTTAAAAAACATTGCGGCCGCAGGCCGCATCCACGATTGTCCATTGTCAATTGTCCATTGTCAATTTGATATTCGGAGCCTCAAAGTTTGAAACTGGCAAAAGGCTCACCATTTTTTCCTCGCCCTGGTGATGGCAAACGCGGCTGCTATGGCCAAAAGAAAAGTCAGCGCGGCGCCTGCGAACCCAGCGATGCTGATGCCGGAGACGGGGGCTGGTTCTTGCGCTCCCTCTCCTGCCTTCTTGAAGTCGTAGCCTGGCATCAGGGCTATCTTTTCTTGGATTGCCGCGCTCTTTGGTTGAATCCCCGGCTGTGCCTCTGGCCCTGCACCCCCTACCGCCTTCTCGATGGACCACTCCAGCCCGTCCGGCCTAGAGGATGCAAAGTGCGATAGAAAACCGCCCACCAAAATGGTCAGCGCGGCAACAGCGACAATCGCGTTCCTCATGGGCGCGCCGCCGCGATTGACAGCCACCTCTGCGGCACCGGAGATTATCTCTGGTCGCATTTTATGTACAAAGCAGAGAATGGCCGCAGTGACAATGCCCTCTATGACGCCGATGGCCAAGTGTATCGGCTGCATCAACATGGCAAACGTCGAGAATGGCAGCCCGCTGATGCCCGACAGGTGGGTCTGCGCCACCACGCCGAATGCGCCCAATTGCAGGGCCGCTATGGACGCAACCACAGAAGCGATGGTTATCCTGCGCGATGTCGCGCTTTTTTTTATGATGGGCCTAAAGATGAGCGGGTAGCACACCAGTGCCGGCACCACGCCCATGTTGAAAATGTTGCAGCCGAGCGCCAATAGCCCGCCGTCGGCGAAAAAGAGCGCTTGGATGACCAGCACCACAGATATGGAGAGCAGCGCCGGCGGCCCGCCCACCAGCCCCGCCAGCAGCACCCCGCCCCCGATGTGCCCGCTGGAGCCGGTGCCTGGAATGGCAAAGTTGACCATCTGCGCCGCGAACACGAAGGCCCCCATGACCGCCAGTATCGGCATCTTCTTGTCGCCAGAGCCATCCAAGCGAAGCCTCTTGGCCGCATAGCCAACGCACCCCGCGCTGGCGCAACACATAGCCGCCCCGACGGCCGGGGAGAGGAGAGCGTCTGTCATGTGCATGTTAGGTTGTAGGGGTCTGGGTTCAGGTTGTAGGGGATAGGGATTAAGGGCCGCTGCGCGGCAGTAGTGACTAGGGCGGGCTTGTTGCAATTTGCAAAAACTCCGACTGTTTGCCGTAGCTTGTGATGAAGGCGGCTTTTTGCGCCCTGGTCAGGGCGACGTAGAGCAGGCATTTTTCTAGTGTCAGGCACTCCTGTTTGGACACTTCGTCGGCGGCGTTGACAGCGCTGGCTAGGGGTATTGTGCGGCTGTTTGCGGCTGCGACGAAGACATATTGAAATTCTAGGCCCTTGACGCGGTGCATGGTCGCCACGCGGACGCCATCAAAGTTGCGGTCGTCCGATTTGCTGCCCTTTATTTCAAATGCTTTTATCCCCGCTTCTCTAAAGGACTTGGTATAGCCGTCCAACAGGTTGTGCGTCCTGGCGACTAGGCATATGTCCTTGTGTTTGACGCCGCTCTCCGCAAGCTTTTTGACCTCGCCCGCTATGAAGGCACATTCCTCGGCGGCGGACTTAAAGTGCTTGATGTGGGGATAGTCCCCGTGCGTCAGCGACTGGCAGCGCTCCTCGCCCTCGTATTCGTCGTCTAGGTTGTCGAAACGTATGCCCTTCAAAAACGCAAAGGCGTATTTTCTGGTTTCCTCTGTGGTTCTGTAGTTGATGCGAAGGCGGCTGCTCCTGCCCCTGACATTGATGCCGCATTGCGAAAGGACGGCCCTTTTTTTGTATATGCGCTGGTGCGCGTCGCCCACGATGAAAATGTCGTTGGTATGTTCGCCGTTGACTATCGCCCGCAGCAGGCGAAAGGCGTTGGGGCTAAAGTCTTGCCCCTCGTCAACGATGACGGAAGAATATTGGGGTTCTCGGTTTTTTTCGAGTATCAGGCGGCACTCGTACATCGCCATGTCCACGTCGCGGATCTGCCGCTCTTTCATTAGCGCGATGTACTCTTCAAATACGCTCCACGTCTGAATCCGCTTCTCCCTGTCTAGGCGGGTGCCGCGCCCGATGCGCGATGCCTTTAGGTAATTTTCGCGCGAAAAGCACTCTTGCGGCACAACCACCTTTGACCATTCATCGGAATAAAAATCTTTGTCAAAGCCAATGTTTTCGCCCGATCTGGCAATGGCGTCGTCCCATACAGGTTCCAGCTTGTCGTCATAGGCGATGGCGTAGGTGTACCCGTGCTGACGCAAAAACTGGGACACCCAGGCGTCTAGGTTTATCACCTCGACGCGGCGCATCTCTTCGATGCTGCATATTTTACGCAGGTTGTCCCTGATATCGGCTGCCAAATTTGCCGTAAAGGTGGTGAAAAGCACCCGCTCTTTTCCGTCTAGTTTTGAAACAAGGTATTTCGCCCTGTGCATCGCCGTGACGGTCTTTCCTGTGCCGGCACCCCCCAGTACGCGGTAGGGGCCCGAAAAGTCTTTTTCCACAAGCTGGCGCTGCGCTGGGTGCAGAAAGATGCGCCACTTTTCAAGAGGCTCCGCCATCATGCGGCGCAGGGCCTCTTCGCCCTCGATGACAACGAAAGTAGTTTTGTTTTTGTCGCTTTGAAGCGCTTTGGCAAAGTCGTCCTTCACCGTGTCTGGCCTTGCATCGCCGCAGAACAGTTCCATAACATCGTCCAGCGCAAAGCCGTTGGCTAGGTATTCCAGCGCCTCGTAAGCGTTGGGGGGCAAGCTGTATTTTGTGCGATAAAACTCTTCCACGTTGCGAAAGCTCCTGACCAAGGGCAATAACTCTTCGGGCACGCCAAGGGCGATCAAACTGGCGTCGCCGACCATGGAGAATAGGTTTGGCTGCGCGGGCGATTCGGCCACCACTTCGGAGACCACGTCAAAGATTTGTATGTTGCCCGTTATCCTATTGACCAAGCACCTTTTCCGATTTGCCCAGACGTATGCCTCGTCGTGGTGGTCAACCCAGAGCATGATGTACACACCAGTTTCTTGCTGGCGCACAACGATGCCGCGATACGCGTCGTCAATCCTCACCGAGCATATCTTGTCGTCCAGCGCACCATTTATCTTTTCATAGTTGATCCCTGGCGCGGCCGGATTGTTCCTGAACTTGTTTATGAAGTCTGTCACCTTGCCCTGAATGGCCCTCGGCAGCGCGGCGAATGCCGTGAGAAAGTCAGAGGACAAGGCGACCGTGGCGCTGTTTGGCTTCATTGTTAGCCCCCGTTCTCCAATTGACAATTGACAGTTGACAATGACGGAAGGCGTTGAGTGCCGAACGAAGAATAATTCCGCCTGTTGCGCCTGCCCCGGAACCAGCTTCCCAATTGACAATCGAGGCACTTGCAAAACCCTCAACCATTGCCCATAACCCCCAATCCAATTCCTTAAAGCTGCCCCTCAATAGGTGCCCCCAATTAAGAAAATCGGCGCGGGCGTAGCCCGCATCCACAATTGTCAATTGTCCATTGTTAATTGTCAATTTGCTAATTAGAGTTTTGCAATTTGTTCTTTTCATTGCATTTCGGCAACAAACCAACTGGTTTGAACGTCATCATCAAGGCTGATTGTCTTCCATCCCTTGGCGGCAAAGGCGTCTTTGAACGCAGCTTGCCCGCCCAGAAGCAAGGCCACCTTTGGAGCTTCCCAGGCCATCTCGGCCTCGCCGATGATATAGCCTTCCTCGCCCTCCAATTCGTAGCCAGTCTTGGGTTCGGGGGCTCCAACTTCAAAGCACTTGGCGGCAAACGCCTTTGCGCCTTCGTCAAACAGTTGCCCAAGTATTTTTGGCAGCCAGCCGACGTCTGCGCCGGGTCGCAATGCCTCGATGTCGTCTGGGGCTATCCAGTGAATCTTGCTGTACATCGCGGCGTTCAGCCCGCTGGCGGCGACGGCAGTGAATCTTTTTAGAAACTGCATGACGTTGAAGAAGTGCCAAAAGCCATTCCACTCTGTTTCATATTTGTCCGTGCGGCTGTGCTGCTCATCGTCCAGCACACAGCACACAAGCGCGTCTGCATCAAACTTGTTTGTCTTCAAGTCCTCTTTGGCGACGCCGGCATATACCGCAATATGTGCGTTGGTCTTTCGCGGCTTCCAAACGCCAAAGATGGATTCGCCGAACTTAGGCTCAGGAGCTTCCAAGCCAAGCATGTCGGTTATCTTGCTTACTTCCGCGTCCCAACTGTCGAAGCTGCTTTTGTTTTCCATTTCGCTAGGCTGCAAAAGCGAAAGCGAATACGCCGTGGCATGGGCTGCGAATATCCGCTCTGCGTCTGGATTTTCGAGATACTGCAACAACAGTTTCATCGGCGGAGCTTCAGCGGGCGAAAGTTTATCCGCGTTGGCTGCCTTTACGCTGGGATTGTACATCGTTGGGCCGTAGGGCATTTCGCTTGCATCAAGGGTATGGGTCGCGTAGTCGCCCTGCGGCGTAAACATGCGCTTTACGTCCTTCCAGCTTAGCGACCACACCCTAAACTTGCCGCTGCGCCTAATGGCCTCGCGCTTCAGCGTGTCGTCCGCGGCTTTGTCTTTGTGGTACATAAACCCATCGGCGTATATCGCCACGGGCTTTTGGCCGCCCTTTGGCTTGGTGGGCCAAAGCACAAAGTCGGCGCGGGTCTCAACGGCCACGCCGTCTGCCGGACCCAAGGTCACTTGAGGCTCTATCTCCCAAACGGCTTCGCCTATTGTGAGAAGCCAGCCCTCTTTGTTGCGGACCAGCACCTTTTTGAGGTCGAGGTTTGGAAACAGGTTTTTCATCTGCTCTAGGGACTCTATGAATAGGCGCTCTAGCTCGCTTTCGATCAGCCCATTCACAGGGATGGCCCCCAACTTGGGGATGTCTGTCAGGTTGCCTTTTCCGCTGAGTATCTGTTTTAGCAAATGGATGGCGGCTTTTCTTGAAATCTGCCCAATGTTGCGGCTCTGTCTGTACGCAAATAGGCAGCGGTAGCAGCCGTCTTTTTGCGGGTCTTCCTTGCACCGGCACTTTTCCAAAACCACCAGTGCCTTTTCAAATATCTCTGTCAGCGAATGTTGATTTTCCATCAACTGTTTTAGGTAGCCCGTGCCGCCGGGCACGGAATCATAGATGACAAGGTATTGCTTGCGGTAGTCGGCGTCTTGCACGGGCACTTCGCTGATTGTGGCCCTAAGGTGGTCAACGTTGCCAAAGTACTCTTTCATGCCAAGCATGAACGCCGCGACGAAAGATTCCCGCTTAACCTTGGTGGAATCCGCAGTAGTGGCCGGGACTAATATCCTAAGCGCTTCCGTAGCAAACTCTCGATACAGGAAAAGGCACTCTTCAAAGGCATCGGCGGCGCCAACTGCGGCGTTTTTGGCCTTGCAGGTGTAGCTGTGTTTTGGCTTATCGTTGTCGGGCTGGAGCTTGCCGCAGTGCCTGCATATCTTAAAGCCTTTTCGCATGTCCGGCTGCCCCGCCACAGTAAGCTGTTCGCCCATGCCGCTTTCGCCAAAGTTGATCTCCCTAAGCGTAGCCTTTTTGACAAACTCATAGCCAAAGGCAAAGTCGTCGTTGTCCATGCGGCGCGCCTTGGAAATGTCTTTGTCTTCGTCCACGTCCACCAGCATCTGCTTGCAGTAGAACGTCGTCTGGCGGTCGTCGCTCTCGTCGCCTATCATGCTGTCTGCATAGTCCACGTTGGAATAGACCATCTGAACCTTTAGCATGCGGCGCACTTGGCCCTGGTCGGCCCAAGCCGGGCTGCCGCATTTGGGGCAGGCCGCGACGTCCACTCCGGCCACGTCCAACTGCGAATGAGGGCAGTTGGGACACAGGCGCCATTTGGCAGCCTGCGCCGAAACTAGATCCACCTGATTGATGCGAAGTTTTCTGCCGCCGGCATAAAAGTTGTTGGATGGCGCAAACTCGCCGATGGCCGCAGACGCGGAACGGCTGTACTCGTAAACCAATTTTTCGCTTTTCTTATTTGGGCCGTCCGCTCCGTCCTCTTTGCGCGTCAGCACGGCCTTTAGGATGACGCCCGATTCTGGAAAGGCGTAGTTGGGCAGCAGCCCCTCGTCTGACAAAAAGCCCCAAACGTTTTTGTTGTTGATGCTTTTGGCCACATTTACCAATGCGGCCTTTTCTGTCTTTAGCTCCTTGATTTCCGCCTCGTACGCAGAGTCTTTGGGCCTACTTTCCAATTCTTTGATTAGCTTTTTTAGTTGCTTGATGCTTTCTGAAAGGGAGTCCGTTTGCTTCTTTAGCGATTCAAAGGCGTCCAGAACCTTTAGGTGCATTGGGCTTTCATTCGTACCCGATCCCTTGGAGTGTAGCTCTAGGTCGGACTTTTCGCTGTCTTTGAATTCGGGGAACATCTGGATAAAGGTTCGCAGCAGCCCCGAAATGTTGCCCTGCACATAGGCCAGAAAGTTGAAAGGGAACTTAGCCGAATCCCTAGCCGCCAGATTATTGATACACACGCTGATGTTCCTTGGGACGGCCGATTCGGGCACTCCCCGTTTTATCCAACTGTCCATGCTGTAGGCCAGGAACTGGCGCTCCAAAACAGCCGAAGCCTGCAAAAAGATTTTGGGCGGCTCCACATTGCCCGCCATCATCTCCATAGGGTCGGCGTAAAAATACAGGTCGTGCGGCCTGGCGTTGGCCACGGCCATGTTGAGGGCGTTGCCGTCCTTGCGCCCGGCGCGCCCTGTCCTTTGCAGGTACTGGGCCTGTCCCGGCGGCACGCTGCACAGTATGACAGAAGACAGGTCGCCTATGTCTATGCCCAGTTCCAGCGTGGGCGTGCAGGACAGCACATTCGTGTCCCAGGGCCTGCGGTCGTCGCCGCGCTTGAATACCCGCTCCCGCTCCTCGCGGTCGTCGCGCTCCAGCAGCCCCGTGTGCTCCATGGCCGAGATGCGAACCATGTCCCCGCCGCTGTACAGCTTGCCATAATAACCCAACCCAACGCCGTCCCGTGTGTGCAGTTTTCCTATGCACTGCCCTCTGGGGCACGGAGCACCTTCCCAAAACGCGGCGATTTCGCCCCCCGCCGAGTGCGCCTGCCCACATTCATCGCATACAAACTGCACTACGCTGGCGCTGATAACTGCTTTGTCTCTTGACAGGGCCCAGATTTTGTACTCCGCCGAAGAAGGCATCGAAACCACCAGCCCCTGCCTGACGCACTCTTCCAGCACTATTTTGGCCACGCCCTCACATTCGGATGGCTCATTTTCGGACGCGCCGATGCACTTGTTTATCCAGTTGCAGTATGCGCCTTTGTCCTTTAGCGCGTCAAAGGCGGTCAGTTTTCTCCTTGCCAGCTCCGTGGGCTGATATACGAACCTTGGCGTGTTGCGCCCAGCGCGAAGCCCAGGCAGCCATTTTTCGTGTTTATTTGCCAGAAGATAGGTGGTTCCCCCGCTCTTCGAGTACTCGTTGAATACCCCATGCTCAAAGGCCCCGTGCGAGGACATCAGGTTTAGGAAGCCAACTGCTATTTGGCCAAACATGCTATCGGAAAACCGCCCCGCTGCGCCGCCAATCTCGTTGATGGCCCGCTCCAGCGACCTTTCGACGACTATGGCCACGTCGCCCTGCGAAAAGGAAAGCACAGAGCAGCCCGATTTTTCCAGCGTGCGCCCGATGCGCCTGTTCAGCCCGTACTCCAGCATGATTTCGTAGCCAAGCCGATATTCTATGTTGTTCAGCAGGTTTTTTTCGTCCTGCCCCTGGCCGAACCTGCCATTTTTTACCATGTTTTCAAAGGCCCGCAGCCAGGCCATGTTGGGCGCGGTGAAGCGGCTGACGAACTCTTCGCTGGACAGTTCTTTGCGCCAGTGCGCCACAAAGCCATCCATGAACTCGCGCAGGCAAAGCCCGCCGCCCCCGTGCAGCACGAATTTTTGTATCGCGCCCCGCAGGCTGGGCCTCCAGGAGCGGGCGTTAAAGAACCCAGCGCGATGCGCTTGGCCTGGTCGGTCGCAAGCGCGTTCATCGGATAGATGATGAGCGCCTTGATGCCCTTTTCGCCGCGATGCTTGTAGCAGTATTCCAAAATAGGGTACAGAAAGCACTCTGTCTTGCCCGAGCCCGTGCCCGTTGCAATCAGCGTGGAGCGCCCGTCATCGCCCGTCAGCCGCTCGAATGCCCTTTGCTGGTGGACGTACGGCTTGTGCGCCGGGTGGATGGACTTAAAGAAGCCCACTGGCATATCCTGGGCTATGCGAAAAGGAAGGCGCACAGCGACAAAGGGCCGATGGAAAACCGCGTCCTTGGTGGCAAGTAGGTTGGGCAAGGATTCCTTGAAGCCCGGCGTGGCCATAGGGAACGCAGCCCTAATGTAGTCCGACAGACCCCCTTGCAGTTGCTTTGCTAGTATGGATGGCAGCATGGCACTAATACCAATGTGGGGAACTCAGCCTTTTCAAAATATCTTTGTATCCGATGGCGCAGTCGGATGCCAAGGCCGACCCATTGGGCTTTGCGAAAATGTCGGCTTCTCCTAAGTTTTCGGCGGGTTGCATATTCCATCTTCATTTTGGCGGGCTCCGGTTCCCATCGCCTTCATGGCGATTTGCAACCGTTTGGTTGCAGATCGGCATAATTCAATTGTCAGTGGATAGTTGGCAACTGTCAATTGAGCCACTTGCAAAACGGCAGTTTTGCAAGTCACCGGAGGTGTAGGCTACGCCCGACCGGAGCAGGCTCTGGCGTTAAACACTGTAAACAAGCAAATTACGAAATCCAGCCAGAGACAGCGGAAGGTCGGGAGCAGACGTACCGCCGAGTTTTGCAAGACGCTCAATTGAAAGACGGACGCATGGGGATGGTTCCGTTCAGCAGTGAGTGTCGAATCTGCCATAATTGTCCATTGAACATGCTGCACAACTTCCTGAAAAAAATTTGGCCGAAGAAACCGCCCGCCATCAAGCTATCGGCGGGGCAGTGGGTACTGCTGCCACTGGGCAACCCTGGCGATGAATACGCGCTCACGAGGCACAACCTGGGCAGGCTGATGGTGCAGAGGTGGGCGGACAGACACGCCGACGGTGCGGCTTCGATCCACAAATATCGCTATGGCACAATCTATTCGCTGACCGGTTCCTTTGTCGCGCTGGTGCCATCCACCTACATGAACCACAGCGGTTTTGCGCTGCGCGAGGCGATTGAGAATGGGTTGCCCCTTGGCAGGACGCTGGTCATATACGACGACAAAGACCTGCTGCTGGGCACGGGCCGCCTGAGCTTGGACGGCGGCTCCGGCGGGCACAGGGGGTTGCAGGGGATCATTGATGAAACGGGCAGCGAAGGCTTTGCCCGCCTGAGGGTTGGCATAGGCCCATTCGCCAGGCCACTCCATGAGTGGGTGCTGGGCGAGTGGCAAGCCGAAGAGTGGAGCATCATAGAGGGCATGGACGGCCCTTTCGCCGACGCCCTTTCCCTACTGGCCAAAGGCTCCCCCCTGTCCTCATTGCAAAGCCTGGTCAATGCCAAGGAGTTTTGGCAAGGCAACAGGAAGTAGTGGGCAGAGGTCAGGTAGGGATCAGGGGTTAGGGGCCGCTTCGCGGCGGTACTGATGCGGCTGCGCCGCGATGAATGTTAGTGGCGGATTGGGCGTCCAACGCTGAACGGAGCCATCTCTCCGCCTGTATCGCCTACCATCGAAGCCATGTTGATGCGCCCCCTACCACCAACCCCCTCTCTTTTGCTAAAATCATCAAATCATGGAGCATCCAAAGCTATTGATCCTTGGCTGTGGGGAGATGAGGACCCCAGAGCTGGAGAGCACCCTGCAAGTGATGGGGTGGGACACCGTCTGGGTCGAGGGGCCAAGCCAAGAAAGTTTCGATGATGGTTTCCGTCCGTCCGCGCTGGTGGCCAATTCGGGTAGGCTCGACAGCTCCACCCAGGCCATCCGCGACTTCAAGAACAAAGACCCGTTCGTCCCGGTCATACTGGTGGGCGACAACGACATGACCTTCCCCATCGGCACGGAGGCGTTCATACCCCGCAGTGCCAATCCCGATGCGTGGGCGGCCACTCTAAAGCCATTCCTGCCAGAGATGGAGTCACAGCAGCCGCAGGTTGAGGAGATCAGCGAAACATTCGGAAAGTACAGGCTGGCGCAAAAGATAGCGTCGGGAGGGATGGCGGACATATTCAAGGCCGAGCAGGTAAAGCCAGCAGGCTTCAAAAGGACTTTGGCGATAAAGAGGATAAAGCCGCAGCACCAGCAGAACCAAAGCTACATAAAAATGATGCTGGCCGAGGCCAACCTGGCTGCCTGCCTAGACCACCAGAACATTGCTAGGGTCATTGATTTCGGCGAAGAGGGCGGAACCTATTACCTTGCGCTCGAACACGTTGACGGGCCCAACCTTCGCACCCTGATCAGCAACGCCAAATCAATGGGCATATCCTTCCCCGAACCCATCGCGGCCCACGTTGCCGCCCAGGCCGCCCTCGCGCTGGACTACGCGCACCACAGGGCGGGGAGCGACGGGAGGCCCTTAGGGATATTGCACAGGGACGTCAGCCCGCAAAACATATTGGTTAACAGCGAGGGGCAGGCGAAGCTGATAGATTTCGGCATCGCAAGGGCAACGGGCGACGCCCAAGGTCAAGAGGCCGATGAACAAGATCCCGCGCACTTGAGCATCCAAGGAAAGCTGCTGTACATGAGCCCCGAACAATCGCTCGGGGCAGAAGAGGACATGCGCTCAGACATTTTTTCGCTTGGCCTAGTGCTATTCGAGATGCTGGCTTCCGAGCCATGCTACATAGAGGATCAGGGGGACGGAGAGGGCAACGAGCAGGGCCTCTTGCAAAAGGTTCGGGGCGGGCTGACGAGGGACATAATGGAGGTGAAGCAGGGCACTTCCAAGCCCTTGGCCCGCATCTTGGAAAGGGCCCTTGAGAGGAGCCCCGCCGATAGGTATGCCACCGCCATACAGATGGCGCACGACTTGATGGCCTACTTGGCGCACCTGCGCCTAGAGTCGCTGGAGGCCGACGCCGCCGACTTCATCAAAGCGCTGCGCCAGTTGCAGCCACAGGCCAAGGCCATCGCCGCTCGCTTCCCCCGCTTCAGGGGCAACATGGCCCTGCCATCCGAAAAGGGGAAAAAGGACGGGGAGGAACCCCACAAAGGCCATGCAGACCCCAATTTGCGCCCACAGTGGATCATGCCCGCCATAAACGCCCTGATGGTTCTTCTAGCAATTCTGCTATGGATATCCATTCACGCGTGAAAATCAGTGGTCAGTGATAAGTTACAAGGTACAAGGGGCCGCGCAACGGCCCCTAGCCCCTGCCCCCTAGCGAGCCTCTTGAACTCAGCCCCCCACCCTGCCACAATATATTTTGCACATAGGAGAAAACCATGCAGCCCAAACTCACCGCCTTAATTTCAAGCATCGGCTTGGCTCTCATTTCAAGTGGCTTGTCCGCCGACGAGGGCATGTGGACTTTCAACAAGATCCCGGCCAAAAAAATGATGGAAAAATACGGCTTCGCGCCTGATCAGGCGTGGCTGGATCATCTGCGCCTGTCCTCACTGCGCTTCCCCGGCGGCTCTGGCTCTTTCGTCAGCAAGGACGGCTTGGTGCTGACCAACCACCACGTCGGGCACGACATCATCCAAGCGGTCAGCAAGGACGCGGACTATGTCAAAGATGGCTTCGTGGCGCAGACCAGGGCCCAAGAGATCAAGGCCCCAGGCCTCGAGCTGAGGATGCTAAAGGAGATGGTGGACATCACGCAGGAAGTCGAAAAAGCTGTCCCCCAGGGGGCGGACGAGAAGACCGCCACAAGGGCCCGCACGGCCACCATAGCGAAGGCGCTGGACGACTATTCCAAAAAAACTGGCCTAGTGTGCGAGCCCGTAACCCTTTACCAAGGCGGCGAGTACTGGATATACGCCTACAAAGTGTTCAACGATGTAAGGCTGGTGGCCTGCCCCGAATACCAGATAGCGGCCTTCGGCAAGGAGGACGACAACTTCACTTGGCCCAGGCACGACCTTGATTTTTCGCTGTTCCGCGTCTATGAGAATGGCAAGCCATACAACCCATCGGACTTCCTCAAGTGGAGCGCGCAGGGTACAAAGCACGGCAGCCTGACCTTCGTCTCCGGCCACCCTGGGTCAACCTCGCGCCTGTTCACTATGGCCCAGATGGAATACGACAGGGACACATACTATCCGCCGCTTTTGGCGCGGCTGACGGCTATGGCCGCGCAGCTTAGGCAGTTCGCAAGAAGCAGCCCGGAAGCCGAGCGGCAGGTTTCGTCACAATTGATGGGCGTCGAGAACAGCCTCAAGGCCCTTACGGGGTATCACAAGGGGCTGCTGGACAAAGAGCAGATGGCCAAGGTGCAGGCGGCGGAGGATGAGCTAAAGGCAAAGGTAATGGCCGACCCCAAGCTGGCCGCCCTTGCCGGGGAAAGTTGGGCAAAAATCGAAAAGGCTATCAAGGACAGAACACAATTCAACAAAGAGAGCCAGAACATAAACCTAGCGACCAGCCCCACGCTTTTCTTGGCGGTGAACTACATACGCTCGCTGAAAGAGGCCGCCAGGCCCCTAGAGGACAGGCTGATAGGCTACCAGAACCAGGCGCAGCTCGACGCGCCCAAGCAGGCCTTCGTCAATGGCCCCCAAGCGGCACCCGCGACGGAGGTAACGAATTTTTCTGCATACTTGCTGAGCGCCAAAAACCAGCTTGGTGCAACTCACCCATTTATCCAAGCGATCATCGGCGATAAGGCGACGCCAGGGGAAGCGGTCAAGCCCATCTTCGAAGGCACCAAGATGGCCGACAAGGCTTTCCGGAACTCGCTCGTCAAGGGCGGCCTAAAGGCCATAGCCGCTTCAAAGGATCCGCTGGTGGCCCTGGCCTACAAGATCGAACCCTACATGACGGATCTGAGAAGGCAGGGCGATGCCTTCAACTCGATCATATCCGACAACGCGGCCAGGCTGGCGCTGGCCAGGTTTGAGGTGTATGGCCACGATGTGTACCCCGACGCCACGTTTACGCTACGGCTCTCGTACGGCGCCGTCGAGACCTTCCCTATGGAGGGCACATACGCCCAGCCCTACACGACGTTCTATGGCCTGTACGACCGCGCCGAGTCATGGGGCCCCACCGAGCGCTGGGGCTTCTGGGCCCTGCCAAAGAGATGGGACGAGGCCAGGAACACGATAAACCTGAAAACCCAATTCAACTTCATCACCAACAACGACATCACCGGCGGCAACAGCGGCAGCCCCTTGGTTGACAAAGACTGCGAACTGGTGGGGCTTGCCTTCGACGGCAACATCCACAGCCTGGCCGGGACATACTACTTCGACCCAAAGATAAACCGCACCATAGCCGTGGACTCCCGCGCCATACTCGAGGCCCTTGGCACCGTCATGGGCGGCAAGCACCTGGCCGATGAATTGCTTGGGAAGCAGTGATTAGTTACAAGTTACAGAGGCCGCTGCGCGGCAATTAAGGATAAGGATGCGGCTGCGCAGCGTTGAATGTTGATCGGAGGAAACATGCTCATCGCCGCATTGACGCTCGCAGCCCACATAGCCATTGCCCCACAAGAAGCGCTTTCGGCCATCGGCTATTGGGAGGGTTCCATCAGCCTGCCGGGCATGGCCCTGCCGATACAGGTAAACATGGCGCCGTGGGTCGGCGGCGAATTGCAGGGCAGCATCTCCATCCCGCTGCAAAGCCTCAGGGACTACAAGCTGGACAAAGTCGCGCCATCTGGCAAAGAAATATCGTTCCGCATGGCGGGCATACCTGGCAACCCGACATTCAAGGGGCGCTTGGAGAATGGCATCATCAAAGGCGACTTTACGCAAGGGGGCCAGTCGTTCCCATTCGAGCTGAAGCGCATCGGCGATGCAAAGCCGATGGCCATTGAAGCCACGCTGCCAAAAGGGTTCACCGAGAGAAACGTCACGGTGGGGAGTTCGCCATGGGAGCTGCCTGGCACACTGACGCTGCCCCAAGATAAGGGGGGAAAAGGGCCTTTTCCCGCAGTGGTGCTGGTACACGGCAGCGGCCCCCAAGACAGGGACAGCCACATAGGCGAAAGCCGCCCCTTCCGTGACATAGCGTGGGGCCTTGCCGAAAAGGGCATAGCCGTCTTGCGGTACGACAAGCGCACATTTGTCCATGGCGCAAAAATAGCCGCGCTAAAGAATTTCACCATGAACGAAGAGACCGTTGACGATGCGGCTTCGGCGGTGGCCGTTGCTGGCCTGGCCGAAGAAATAAATGCGGACAAGGTTTTCGTGCTTGGCCATTCGTTTGGCGGCTACGCGCTGGGGCGCATAGCCGAAAAGTGCCCAAAGGTCGCCGGGTTCATCTCCCTGGCCGGCATGGCCCGGCCGCTGGAGGACACTCTCCTCGAACAGGTCATGGATCGCGGGGCTGAAAGCGCAAAGGCAACCATCGCCAAAGCCGTCGCAAAGGTCAAGTCGGCGGACTTGTCGGCGGACACCCCTGCGGGCGAGCTGCCCCTTGGCGTCCCCGCGCCCTACTGGCTGGACATGAGGGGCTACGACCCCGTGGCCGCCCTTGCGAAGAGCAAGCGCCCCGCATTGATTCTCCAGGGCGAGGCGGACATCCAAGTGAGGATGACTGACTTCGAGCTATGGAAAAAGGGCCTTCCCGCCGCCGCCAGCAAGAGCTTCCCCAACCTGAACCACATATTCATGCCCGTTGACGGCAAAAGCACCGGCGCAGAGTACTACGCCGCAGGCCAGCACGTCAGCGCGGAAGCGATACAGGCAATCGCGGAGTGGATTAAAAGTAGGTGATATGGGCCAAGGGAAGGCGCCCTAGTGCAATGAGCGTTTGGGCGGCTTAAAGGAGTAGCGAGGGGTCAGGTTGTAGGGGCCAGGGATTAGGGTAATTAAGGAGGCGGCTGCGCCGCGTTATTTTTTTGGCGGTTTGAGCGTTTAGCACCGGACGGAGCCTTGTTCCCGCCTGTATCGCCTACGTCGGAGCCATGCCCAAACATCAGCCAGTTCATCGAAGCCCTCTCCAAGACATCTTCCGAGTATCAGCACGCCCATCGAAGTCACCAAAGGCGGCTTAAAGAAGGTGCGGCACGAAAACAAACTGAAAACGCCCATGGCGGCATTGCTGGCCAAAGCGCACAGAGGCCAACGGAGGATGTCTCGCGTATCCGGAGCGCAAGCGCAGGATACCGAGAAGTTGCGAGCGATGCTGGTTAGGGAGTACTTCGGTTAGTGCTAGAATAGTTTTGCAATAGATTCAATGGGTTTTGGCTCAAGATAAAAAAGTTATTGCATTTTTCCTGGGCCGGTGATATTCTAATCAATCCTGTTCAGGGATGGCCTGTACGTTTGCCGCCCTGCGGGGAGCTTGAAAAAAAATATTGCCGAGATGGCCGAGTGGTTAATGGCAGCAGACTGTAAATCTGCCACGCGACGCGTTACGGAGGTTCGAATCCTTCTCTCGGCACCACGGTGCCGGCCTTTTGCGGAAGGCTGGCGTTTGGGCCCGCCGGGCCCAGAAAGAATGAAAACGGGGCGCCAATGAGCGGCACATGTCGTACGCTTGCGCGGCCCAAGCTGAAAAAGCCCTTTGCGGGAGTAGCTCAGTTGGCAGAGCGTCAGCCTTCCAAGCTGAATGTCGCGGGTTCGAACCCCGTTTCCCGCTCCAGCCCCGCGCCGGCGCACTGGCAAGGGTGGCGTAAAGGCCCACATAGCTCAGTGGCAGAGCGCATCCTTGGTAAGGATGAGGTCGCCGGTTCAATCCCGGCTGTGGGCTCCACCAACGCCCCAAAAACACCCAGCAACGTATTCACAACCATCACGATTCATTACAACACTCTAGGAGGCAATTGTGGCCAAAGAAAAATTCGATCGTTCAAAGCCCCACGTCAACATCGGGACGATAGGGCACGTGGACCACGGGAAAACCACCCTCACGGCGGCGATCACGTACGTCCTTTCCAAAAAGTTTGGCGGCTCCACCAAGAGCTACGAAGAAATTGATTCCGCCCCGGAAGAGAAGGCCCGCGGGATCACGATCAACACCGCCCACGTCGAGTACCAGACGGCCAACCGCCACTACGCGCACGTTGACTGCCCAGGGCACGCCGACTACATCAAGAACATGATCACCGGTGCCGCCCAGATGGACGGCGCGATCCTAGTCGTGGCGGCCACCGACGGCGCGATGCCCCAGACTAGGGAACACATCCTGCTGGCCCGCCAGGTGGGCGTTCCCGCCATCGTCGTGTTCATGAACAAGATGGACATCGCCGACCCCGAACTGGCCGAACTGGTGGAGATGGAGCTTAGAGAGCTGCTGACTTCGTACCAGTTCCCCGGCGACGACACCCCGATCATCAAGGGTTCCGCTAGGCTCGCCCTAGAAAAGGCGACGGCGGGCGACATTGACCACGCTGACGTCAAGTTCATCTACGAGCTGATGGACGCGGTGGACAAGTTCATCCCAGACCCAGCCAGGCCCAAGGACAAGCCATTCCTGATGCCCATCGAGGACGTGTTCACAATCACGGGCCGCGGCACCGTCGTGACAGGCCGCATCGAGCAGGGCGTTGTCAAGATCAGCGAGGAAGTCGAGATAGTGGGCATCCGCGAAACAGTCAAGAAAGTGGTCACAGGCGTTGAGATGTTCAAAAAGCTCCTAGACCAGGGCGAGGCCGGCGACAACGCGGGCATCCTGCTCCGCGGCGTGGATCGCAAGGACGTGGAGCGCGGCCAGGTGCTGGCCAAGCCAGGCAGCATCAAGCCGCACACCAAGTTCGACGCCGTAGTTTACGTCCTGAGCAAGGACGAGGGCGGGCGCCACACTCCTTTCTTCAACAAGTACCGCCCGCAGTTCTACTTCCGCACCACCGACGTCACGGGTTCCATCACATTGGAGGCTGGGCGCGAGATGGTCATGCCGGGCGACCAGGTTACGCTGACAGTCGAGCTGATATGCCCCATCGCGATGGAAAAGGGCCTCAAGTTCGCCATCCGCGAGGGCGGCAGAACCGTGGGCTCCGGCAACGTCAACTCCATCATCGAATGAGGACAGCCGCTAAGGGGGGCCATCGCCATGCGCGACATAATCCATCTCCAGTGCACCGATTGCAAGCGCAAGAACTACAGCACCACCAAAAACAAAAAGACCACGTCGGGCAAGCTGGAGTTCAAAAAATTCTGCCGCGCCTGCGCCGGCCACAAACTCCACAAGGAAACCAAGTAGCGTCTGCTAGCCACAGGGGAGTAGCTCAGTTGGTAGAGCAGCGGATTCCAAATCCGCAGGTCGCGGGTTCGAAGCCTGTCTCCCCTGCCACTTGGTTTTGAAAGAAGGGAAGCATCCTTGATTTCTGCAATAAAACGACAAGTCAAAGACCTGGCCGCAGAGCTGAACCGTGTGGACTGGCCATCCAAGGACAAGGTGAGGAGCGCCACGTACGCTGTGGTCATCGTGTCCGTGTTTGTGGGCGTTTACCTCTGGGGGGCGGACGTGTTCTTTAGCTGGGTCACAAAGCACATGATTCCGGGGCGCTAGGGAGTGGCTATGACAGAGCTTGAAGCCGCAGTCCAGGAAATCAGCGAAGCCCCGCAGTCCCAGCAGCTTGCCTGGTTCATCATCCACACCTACTCGGGCTTCGAGGCCAAGGTCAAAGAAATATTGGCCCAGCGCATAGCTATGGAGGGCCGCAGCGATTTCTTTGGCGAGATAGAGATCCCCGAAGAAACCTATGAAGAGATGAAGACCGACAGCAAGACAGGCAAAAAAGAGCGCGTCCTCAAAAAGCGCAAGTCCTTTCCCGGCTACCTGCTGATACAGATAGCTGTTACGAAAAAGGGCAACAGCTTTGAAATATCGGACACCGACTGGCACTTAGTCCGCAGCACGCCTAAGGTCACTAGCTTTGTCAGCTCCAACAAGAAAAGGCCCTCTCCGCTGACCGACGAGGAAGTCCGGCAGATAATGAACCACACCGAAGAGACGATGGAGAGGCCAAAGCCCAAGTTCACATTCGAAAAGGGCGAGAGGGTTCGCATCATAGACGGCCCCTTTGCCAATTTTGAAGGGGACGTGGACGACATCAACGAAGAGCGCAGCACCATCAAGGTGATGGTGACGGTCTTCGGGCGCAGCACCCCTGTCGAGCTCGACTTCATTCAAGTCGAAAAGAGATAGGGTTCAAACAACCAGGCCGCCGGCCCCCAGCCGTTGGCCCTTCAAGGCAGCAGTAGCGGGCATCTGCCCGAATCAGCTGCGGGAAAAGGAAAGACATGGCAAAAAAGATAACCGGATACATCAAGCTGCAGCTCCCATCGGGCGAAGCTACGCCCGCGCCCCCCGTGGGCCCCGCGCTGGGCCAGCACGGCGTGAACATCATGGAGTTCGTCAAGCAGTTCAACGCCAAGTCCGTTGGCGTGGTTGACAAGGGTACTACGGTTCCGGTGGTTATCACCGTGTACGCCGACAGAAGCTTCACATTCATACTCAAGACCCCGCCAGCGGCCGTCCTGATCATGAAAAAACTCGGCATAGAGAAGGGCAGCCCTACCCCCAACAAGGTGAAGGTGGGCAAGATTACCAAGAAGCAGATAGAAGAGATAGCCAAGGTAAAGATGCCCGACCTCAATGCCGCCAGCGTTGAGTCCGCCATGCGCTCCATAGCGGGCACGGCGCGCTCGATGGGCATTGACGTAGTGGACTGACAGGCATTCAAATTTTTGTGGGGCGCCGCGCCGTGCGGGGCCCCCGGCCACCGCGACCGTCATCGCGGGAGATCTAACGAACAGGAGAAATAATGGCAAAACCTGGCAAAAAATACCGGGACGCCTCCTCCAAGATCGAAGATCGCCCATACGAGCTAAACGACGCTCTCATTGCCATTTCGGGCGCGGCATTCGCCAAGTTCGACGAAACGGTGGAGGTCCACATGAGGCTCGGAGTTGACCCAAGGCACGCAGACCAGATGGTCCGCGGCACCTTGGTGCTGCCCCACGGGACGGGCAGGGCCATGAAAGTGGCCGTCATAGCCGCAGGCGAAAAGATCAAAGAGGCTGAAGGCGCCGGCGCCGAAATCGTCGGGGGCGACGACCTCGTCGAGAAGATCGCGGGAGGCTTCCTGGACTTCGACGCGCTGGTGGCCACCCCGGACATGATGAAGGGCGTCGGGCGGCTGGGCAAGGTGCTGGGCCCCAGGGGCCTCATGCCCAACCCCAAGACAGGCACGGTCACGATGAACGTCGCCCAAGCCGTCAAGGAGATAAAGGCCGGCAAGGTGGAGTACCGCGTTGACAAGACGGGCATCATCCACGCCCCCGTGGGCAAGCTGTCCTTCGGCGTTGAAAAACTGGCCGAAAACGCCAGGGCCCTGATGGACGCTGTCCAAAAGGCCAAGCCCTCTGCGTCAAAGGGCAAGTACGTCAAAGCCATATACATGGCGTCAACCATGGGGCCGAGCGTAGCCGTGTCCTTGAGCGTCCTTGAAAAGTGAGGTGGCTATGGACAAGCTGCAA
>Ga0268262_10001534_pt1 | contig 28489 bp, 26 predicted proteins | sample TergutNc150P3_FD_190354 | JGI IMG/M metagenome (GOLD analysis project Ga0268262, IMG submission 190354) | Nasutitermes corniger P3 segment gut microbial community from laboratory colony in Florida, USA - Nc150 P3 (SPAdes) (version 2) | ecosystem: Host-associated > Arthropoda: Insects >... | reverse complement strand
CTAAGTCTTTATCACATAAAGAAATAAGCCGCCCTTTCGGACGGTCTAAAAGCTCCCCCGCGCGGATTCGGACCACGGACCCAGTGGTTAACAGCCACTTGCTCTGCCAGCTGAGCTACAGGGGATAAATCTCAAAAAAACATATTTCGGCAGCACCGATAATGCTTTGATTTATCCTACATTTTTCGCGTTTTATTGTCAACAGGTCAAAACATGAAAAAGGCAAAAAAAACCCCGGAGAAAGGAGTAACTCCGGGGAAAAGGAAAATAGGAGGAACGTGGAACAAAACTAGAATGCTGACTATATAACCATGCAGGGGGTAAAAGGTTACATAAAAAAGGGAATTATTGCGGGGGCGCCTTCATTTTGGCAATAAAATGTTCGTAGGCGGCTATGGTGGCGGACATAACTATGTCCTGAAGAGTGCCGCGTCCGCCCTGGTCGGCGCCTTCCATTATATACAGGTGTTTTAAAATTGCTTCCAAATCTTCAACTTTACATTCGGGGTCGGAACTAAGGCGGCGCGTAAGACCTGTCGTTTCCTGCTCAAATATTTCATTGTATTTGACTTTCTGCCACTCGTCACTAAGAGCCATTTTTGTCTCCGGAGGGGGAGTGAAGTCGTTTTCCCGGGAAATACTTCATTTTAGTTTCTTTAAGACCGTTTGGCTGTAATGTAAAAGTTAGGGCTATGGGTAGGATTAACATCTGATCCGTCAGGTTATCCTGATAAAACCCGGGCAATATCTTAATTAACATTGATATAAATACGCCCAATACTGATAAAAGCCATATAAGTCTTAATAATTCGCCGTAAGTCTGCAGCTTCTTTTGATTTTTTGTTACCGCATAACATATTCCGAACGGAACGGCGACAAGAAGGAGCGGGGTGCAAAAAATCATGTTCATATTATGATAAGTGTAGTCATGATTTGTAAAAAGACTCATAAAATACAGAAGAAGACCGACAACGCCGAAAAAAAGGCCGCTTAAACTCATGCTGATTCCGGCCAATATCCTGCCGACTTTTTTATTTTTTGCCTGTAAAAAGAAAAAGAAACAAAAAATAGCGGATAACATAAGACTTAAGGCAAGTTCCCTTGGCCATTGCACTCGAGGTTTTTCAAGAACTGCGGGACGGTTTTTTGATCTATTTAAAATTTCAACGGACGATACAAGTTTTCGCCTTTCGCCATTGGCGTCGGTATACCAGAAGTTCTCTATTCTTTTGCCGACTTCCGCAGGAAGAAACATATCATCCCAAACGGAGATTTGCCTATCAATGCCCTGCCCCATTAAAAAATTTAAAAACCAGTCTATTACGGGCGAAAACCATGTGTGGCGGCGCACATGATTCCGTAAAGTAAAACCGCCGTTTATATTTTCAAATTCTTTTTTTAACTGCCCGTCTGTCGCAAGATTAATTATATCCCTTATCCTTGTTGAACAGTTATCTCTGAAATGATGGTAATAATAATCACGGTTTTCCGGAAGGACATTACGCATGGCAAAATCCCTGACTTTAATTTTAGTCTCGGGCGGAAGGTCCAATGTATAAACCGTTATATCGCGGTTCTTATTCTTATATAGATTAAAATTTCTTTCAGATTTAGAAGCTCCGCAACTGTACAATAACCTGCCAAAAGCAAAGTTATAGAAAAAATTATCATTATCAAATGAAAATATTCCGTAATCAAAAAAATAACTGGTATCGTTGGAAGAATCCTCAACAATAAGGGCGATATGCCCCCACCAGAAATACAGCTGATCCCCCGGCCCCATCACGGCAATTTTAAGGGTAATGTTGTCGCCATCAGCGGAGGAAGCGGAGCCGACGGCAATGCCAAACAGCAAAAATAAAAAAGCGATTTTTTTAACCATATTGTAAGTGTGCATTATCATTAAAAGTTTTTCAATATGTTATCGTTTTGTACGGCGTAAATTCATCGCAAGATTTACCTGCGCGATGCTTATTTCAAGACGGGACGCTATTTCTTCGGCGGGAAGCCCCTCATTGGCAAGCAAATCAATAGCGCTGCGGAGTTGTTTCTTTGAAGGGGGCTTCTGAACAACAGGTGCGCCCTGAGCCGTCCTATTCACGGATTTGGCGGGCGTTTCAGGAAATTGCGCGGATCTTTGAGAGTCAAAAGATAATTTAGGCGATTTCAGCGGATGTTCAGTCTGCAACTGCGGCGGCGGCGGTTGTTCCGCGGGATTTATTAATGCGGCGCGGATGCCGCGTCCAAGATTTGTATAAAGAGTTTCACCTGAAGACTTTATCTGAATCGCATCCTTATATTCGGCAATCCGTTTTTCCGCGTCTTCCAGCAATTTTTTAAGTTTTGAAATACTGTCTTCTATAAGCTGTATATTTCTGTCCGTGACCGAATTAATTTCAAAAACTAATTTGGCGACTTCCGCCCTGTGTTCATCAAGTCCCGAGGCGGACGTGCGTTTTTTAACATACCCTTTTAAGTAAAAAAACATTATAAAACAAACGGCCAAACATATAATTGATACTATAAAAAAAATATTCATTGATAATCCGTTATTAAAGGCTTATGTCAATTTTCCTGCCCAAATTTGGGTCGTGTAAAACAGAAAATTGCTTTTCTTCCGTATTCTCATCCTCATTACTTTCATCGTCTCTGCCACCCTTACCGCCGGAGTTATGTCTCTGTCTGCGCTCCGCATCGCGATCCTTGATTTTTTCCGCCCCTTCGCCGGTATCCTGAGCTTCATTCACCTGCTGTATATGTTCCTCCGTCTTGCGTTGAAGCTGTACGCCAACAATCGCCTGATGAAGCGTCTGCCCTTCCCTCTGCGCGGCCTGTGTTTTCCCAACCTTATCAACCTGTGAAAAAATAGCCTGCAGATCAATCGGTGCTATAGCCATCTAATCCCTTCTTCGCAAGATCATCAGGTTCTTCATACTTGGTCGCCCTTATAAGTCCGTTTTCAAGAACAAATGTAACCGCGCGATACTCCGTTCTTACGTCTTCTTTAACGTCGCGAATCCATATTTTTACGCCCGGCCACACTTTTGTAGACGCGGATACACGCCCTCGAACCTCTATTTGATTCATGAATTCCTGGACTTTTTGAATACTGTCATTCGTGTCCTTCAATTCATCGGATAATATTTGCCGCCGTTCCATTAATTCCTGCATGTAAGCTTCTTTATCTTCAGGCAGGGTTTTGCGCTGTTTTTTTGTATTGATTAAGGTTTGCAAATCAAGCCTGATTGTTTCCAATTCTGTTTCAGACGACGATTTCATCTCAAGAAGGCGTTCAAGTTCCAGTTTGCTGTGCGGGTCAAAACCGACTTCGCAGATTGTTTCAGTTCCGCTTGTTGAGTTGCCAAGAACCTTGGCGTTTATTTCCTCTCCCGCGCGCAGACGGCCGCCCATAATACTTGCGCGTTTGCCCATGCAAACAATGCTCTTTATCGCGTCTACGTTTGAATTGATAATTCCATCGGTGACAACAACCATATTCCCGGCTTCCACATTCGCGTTTTCGATAAAGCGCGACCAGATTGAACGCCCCGCGCGGATTTTTTTCTCCCCGCTCTTTCCGTTGATACCTTGATAAATAATTATATCGCCTTCCGCGTCAAGTTCCGCTTTTGCCACAGTTCCCTTTACTTCGATATTACCGGCGGCTTTTACGGAGAAAGTGTCTTCAACGTTACCTGTAATAACAACCGTCCCAAGGAAAATAATATTTCCCGTTTTCAGGTTAACGTCGCCTTCAATATTTAAAATCGGCTCTACGTTGATTTTTCCGTTCGCGATTATTACCTGGCCGTTTATGTCGGAAAGAATGGTATCGCCGTCGTCGTTTACATGTACGTTTGTTCCGACAGGCATCGGTATGTCGCTTCCGGCCCTTGCGGGGAGAAGTCTTCCCGTAACTGTTTTCCCGTCTATGCCGTCTTCGGGAGGTATTTTTTTCGCGAGAGGTTGATTCTGTACTACGTTTTGAATAATATCAAGTTCCTTAAAATTAACCCTTCCGTTAGCCCCTTCCTTTAACTTTATCTGCGTTTGATCCGTTTTAAAGAAATAATGAATATACGCGTCTTTTCCGTTAACAGGTTTTATGCCTTCCGCTATTTCCACTTTTTCCCTGTAAGAAGGCTTGTCTACAAATCCTTCAAGGAATTCTTCTTTAACTCCGTGGTATACCCTGTGCTGAACAAGCAGGCTTTTATACGATTCAAGCGTTAAATCCGCGCCTCCGTCACCCGGAGGAATAACGGTAACAAAAACGTGCATTTCCGAGTCATCAACTTCTATGTTAGCCATACTGTCATTCGCCGGATTATTCTTAAACTCGGCTACCTTTACATACATTCCGGAAGCTTCATTTATGAGCGCTTCAACAATATCATTATCGAACTCCACCACATTCTTGGTGTGAAGCGACTGTATCGCGTTAGCTAAAAATACCCTTCTGCCGTTGCCGACAGGGGACGTAACTTTCATAAAAATTCCTTCAGGCCAGCACTGTACAAAAACGTCTCCGTCTTTATCCTGAATAACTTGAACTTTTTCATCGTCTTCGCCAATAATATCCTCTTGCGCGTGTTTCGTTTTTTTAACCTGAGTACGCTCATAGGCGCGTATTACCCAGTCTTTTTTTCCCGCGCCCATAAAACCGGACGAACCTCTTTCAAGGATTTCATATTCAAGGCGGCGGACGGAAGTATCAAGGAGGGCGGCGGCTTCATTTACCGCGGCTTCCAGCGTGGGGCCTGACGCGTCCACTGACCGAATCGCCCTGTCCTGCTCCAGATGCCCTTTTACGATTTCCTGCAGCTGGATAAAATCAATCATACTATACCTTTTCTGATATTCGTCAACTTTGACCTTAAGTGAAGAACGGCTTTTGTATGAAGCTGCGAAACTCTGGACTCAGTTACCTGCAATACGCGCCCAATATCTTTTAAAGTTAAATCTTCGTAATAATAAAGAACAAGGATTTTCTTTTCTTTATCGGGAAGTTCATTTATCGCTTCGACAATAACGCGGCGAATTTCTTCATTAACCACCACCACGTCGGGATTCAGGCTGGAAGGGGATTCAATACTGTCGCCAATGGACACTTTGTCGTTATCATCGCCTGAGTACCATAAATCGTTCAAAGAAATTATGGAAGTGCCGGATATTTTTTGAATCACTTTCATGTATTCCTGTTCATCAATGCCAAGGGCGCCGGCAATTTCCTGATCGGACGCCGTTCTGCCCAACTGCGCTTCCAAAGAAGAAATAGTCGTTTCTATTTCGCGGGTTTTCTGCCTGACTGAACGCGGAACAAAATCAATTAAGCGCAGCTCGTCAAAAATAGCGCCTCTTATGCGCGTAACGGCATAAGTTTTAAATTTAACGTTTTTTTCAGGATCGAATTTATCAATCGCGTCGATAAGGCCAAAGACGCCGTAACCTACAAGATCGTCAAACTCCACATTATTGGGCATTCCAACGGCCACTTTTCCAGCCACATACTTTACAAGCGGGGCGTATTGTTTTATGAAAGCTTCCCGTATCGCAGGATCCCGATTTTTTCGGTACTGCTGCCAGAGTTCCTCTTCTGTTCTTTCTTCCGGCATTCCCAAACTATTCCCCTTTAACTTTTATTTAATACCGTTCTAATGCCTTGCGCCATACTTTGCGGGTCAAAATCACCCTGCAAAGGCTGGGCCTTATTGCCCTTATACTGGCTGCGATCCGGTTCATCCTCAGCTGGACGCATTGCCGGCGCCGCCGAAGGCGCTGAAGGAGCGGGGGTGCCGCTGTAACCTGATGAAAAAGCCATTGCCATCATATCCAAATCAGGCAATCCCCCCAACCCTGAATCATCCCCAAAACTTGGGGTAAACTGCGTTTGAATAGCCGCCGGCTTACCGGCCTCAGGTTTTTCAAAACTGGACGTTTCAGAAAAGTCGGCCGATTCTCCAGATGCGCTTTCAAAAAACGGATCTTCCTGTGCGTCTCCAAGGTTATTATAACCTGCTTCTTTCTTTCGGTCTATACCCTCGTCCTGTCCTGAAAAGTCAAAATTTGAGTATTCAGGCTGACTTCCGCCCGAATTAAAGTTCTGCACGGAGCGAGGTTTAAAAGCGCCCGAAATAAGGTCTTCCACATTGCCTAATTCTTCGGAATTCCCCTGTTGGTTGAATAATTCAGGTACGGCATATTCACCCATACTATCCAGGGTTACGTTTACTTGTCCGCCGGATTCATCAAGCACGGAAGGAGCGGCCTCTTCACTTACCACAAGAATTTCCGGAAAGAAAGTGTCCAGAATATACCGCAAGCCAAAACCAATTCCAAAAAAAACGGCGGAAAAAATCAAAGCCCGCAGAAATATATGAACCGCCCCTACTCCGGAAATAACGCCAAGAATGACTGAAACACACAAAGCGCTAATTGCCGATATTGAACCCCATTTTAAATTATTCATGCCCTGCCCCTTTTACCGCTAAACGGCGTTTTCCTGCTGCGAAGACTTGAAAAGTCTTTTAAACATTGCGCCAAAACCGCCGGTTTCCCCCGGTTTATTCCTGTCCATGCGTTCCACAATATGTTGAACGCATATGCTTGCCTTGCACTTCGGATCCACCACCATAAAAGGTTTTTGCCTTAGAACCGCATGGGAGACTGAAATGTCGTCATAAATAAATCCCAAATAATCAAGTTTTAAATTTAAAAATTGACCGGCGATATTGATCATCCTGTCGGCTACACTTTTTGCCTGTGCGGCGCCTTTTGCGCGGTTTACGACAAGTTTTAAACCCATATTAACGGAATCATACTCAGTGGCGATGATTTTAATTATTCCGTAAGCGTCGGTAATCGCCGTCGGCTCGGGGGTAGTGATAATAACGGCGTCATCCGCGGCGGCGATAAAGTCCAAAACGTTACTGGAAACGCCCGCGCTTGTGTCTATGATGATTATGTCCGCGTTGGATAACGAATCAAGCTCGGAGATAAAATCTTTTCTGTCCTCTTCGCCCATGTTGGCTATTTGGGAAAAACCTGAAGCGCCGGCTACGATGGAAATACCGTATTCCGTCTCCACAAGAATTTCGCGTATTGTTTTTTGCTTTTTAATAACATGGTACAGATTGTACTTTGGGATCATATTGAGCATTACATTGACGTTGGCAAGTCCAAGGTCGGCATCCATTACCACCACTTTTCTTCCCAATCTTGCGAACGCAAGAGCCATATTCACGGAAAGGTTGGTTTTTCCAACGCCGCCCTTGCCTGAAGTAACGGTAATGACGCGGGCCTTATCCGCCGACTTTACATTCGACTTTGAAGACGATACTTTTGACGAACCCGTACCGTCTTTCTTCCGTTTCATAATTTCCCGCAATTTCTCAGCTTGATCTTCCATAATAACCTCTACTCATATAATAAAAAATGAAACTCCGTTTCATAATTATCTCCATTTAAATTGATCCGCTTCCCCCGCAGGAAAACGTTTTTCAATTTTATCACGGTCTATTTTAAAACCGTCAAGATTAATAAGAAAACGCACAACAGACGCCCTTCTTATATCCTCGGGAACCCCTTGCCCGTTAGTAATGAAAGAAATATTTTTTCTTTTTTCAGCAATGACCGAAATAATATTTCCAAAACTTCCCGTCTCATCCATTTTTGTAAGTATAACCGATTTATAATTAAATGGTTCAAACTGCTGCATTATAACTTCAATATCGCTTGTTTTGGTCGCCGCGCTTATTACAAGATGATATTCCGTGTTTTTTGGGCATCCGTCAAGAATTTCCTTCATTTCGCCTATCTTTAATGAATTTTTAGGACTATTGCCGATAGTGTCAATTAAAATTAAATCAATGTCATTGCCGCAAAGAGCGATTTCCTTTCTTATATCCTGTTTGTTTATAGCGCAGGAAACCGGTATCTGCATAATGCTCCCGATTTGTTCAAGCTGCTCTTTGGCGCAGATACGGAAGGTGTCAATCGTTATCAGTTTTACGTCAATAGCGGGAATTTCATCGGTCCCTATACCGTATATGGCCGCCAGTTTTGATATCGTAGTTGTTTTTCCGACTCCGGTAGGGCCTACAAGAACCATTATTCTTGGTTTGCGCGTTACGGCTTCTTCTTTATAAATACTGACGCTCTCCCCTATCCATTCAAGAATACGATCCTGCACGATGTCAAAATTTTCCAGTTGTTCAAGGGACAGTTCTTTTCGCAGCCTTTCCAGCATTCCGTTAATATATTTTTCAGAAAAATCATTGGCTTTTAATAAATCAGTTACGCGGACAAAAGAGGGATGCTCTTCCTTTTTGCCCGTGCTTTCCACTTTCTCTTTTATTTCTTTCAGCGCGTCTAAAATCTGCTGGGAAGCTTCCCTGCCGTTAGCTGATATATCACTGATGTTTCTTTTAGCGTTCGTCGCAGACTCAATAACCTTTTGTTTCGCTTCTTCAAGATTTTTTTCCGTAAACAAATCGCCTGCCCCATGCTGCATACCCGTCTGATGTGAAAGCGGAAACCACCCGTTAGAGTCAAAAGACGGATTATTTTGTCTTTGCGGCGGAAAATAAAATTCAACCTGAACGCCCGGTTTTGTAAACAAGCCTAAAAACCCGCCGCGCCTTATATCTTTTCGATTTTGAATATGAAAAGGCCGTTTGTATTTTTCATAAATCTTTTGTTTGCATTCCAGCAGGCTGTCGCCTTGTTCAGTTAACAATTCCATTTTATTGCTCCGCCATATTATCATCTATTCTTATTATTCCGACTCTTTCAGGAATAATTCCGGTAACAAGTTCGGAAATGGAAATAACCGCCAAATCGGGCAATTCACGATCCGTTGAATTCTTGACAAGGAAACGCGCCGCTTCAGAGCTAAGAATAACGGGCATCCAGCCTCTTTCCCTAACCGCCTTTACTGCTTTTGAAACCGCAGCAACCCACGCATTTTGAGTCGGAGGATCAAGAGCGCAGACAAGGCCGGAGGCGGTTTCATATTTGGCGTCAATAATTCTTTTCTCAAGAGCGGGGTCAATTGTAAGAACGCGCAAGTGTTTATCCTCATCGGCGTATTGGGCGCATATCTGATTTGCGAGCGCCTGCCGCGCTTTTTCCGTAAGGAACCAGATGTTTTTGGAGTACGGCGCATAATTGGCGATAGCTTCAAGAATCGAAACCATATTGCGGATAGACACCCTTTCCCTCAATAAGCTGTGAAGTATTTTCTGAATTTCCGTTACGCGCAATCCCTTGCCTTCCCTCTCCCTCAGCACTTCGTCAACAACGGCTGGGTAATCCTTCTTTAGAGTGTCCAGAATCACCTGGGTATCCTGCAGGCCTAGAATATCAGCCGCGTGATGGCGTATAATTTCAGTTAAATGGGTGGCGATTATCGAAGGCGGATCAACTACCGTGTAACCTGCGCGTTCGGCTTCGTCCCTCCTTGACTGTTCAACCCAAATTGCCGGAATTCCAAAAGCGGGGTCTACCGTATTTTCGCCTTCTATTTCCGTCATAACCATTCCGGGGGGCTTGATGCACAGGTAGTACCCAAGACGGATTTTACCGCGTCCTGAATCCACCCCCTTAATTTTAAAACAGTATTCGGTGGGTGCAAGCATGGTATTGTCAATTATGCGCACTTTGGGAATAACAAGCCCAAGGTCATTGGCGGCCTGGCTTCTTACGCCCATAACCCTTTCCAGAAGTTCCGCGCCTTTTTCCTTTTCAACTAACGGAACAAGCCCGTAGCCAAGTTCCAGCGAGAGCGCGTCCAGCGGGACAACGGGGGAAAATTCCGCCGGTTTTTCTCCTTGGTCGCGGGCTTTTCCGGTTCTCGGAGCCAAAACAACCTCTTTTTTCTGATCGCGTCCCCTGGTGTACGCATGGAACGCGATTAAAGCCGCCATCGGAAAAAGCAAATACCACGGGAAGCCGGGCAGGAAGCCGAGAATAGCGACCACCGCCGCGCACACCCAGTAAAGAGACGAATCGCGCTTCAGGATTTGATCGACAATCTGATCGGCAAGAACGCCTTGCGCGGCGGCCCTTGTAACAATAATTGCCATAGCGGTGGAAATAAGAAGCGCGGGAAGCTGGGTAACAAGTCCGTCTCCGATGGCAAGGGTGATGTAAGCGCCTATCCCGCTTTGCTGCCCTCCCAACGCGGAATTAACAATGAACCCGCCCAGCATTTCAATAATAATAATAAAAACACCGACCTTTACGTTACCTGAAATAAATTTACTCGCTCCGTCCATTGACCCATAAAAATCAGATTCCATCTTGATTTGGTCTCTCTTGTTTTTTGCCTCTTCTTCGCTAATTGCTCCGGAACTGAATTCGTTATCTACCCCCATCATTTTTACCGGCATGGCGTCCAAAGTAAAACGCGCCGCAACTTCGGATACGCGGGTTGCTCCTTTTGTAATAACAATTACCTGCACCAGGATAATGATTATAAATACGATAGCGCCGACAACAATACCTTGAACGCCGCTTGTTGATCCAACTACAAAGCTGGAAAACGCTTTTATCATCTTTCCGTTAAAATTAGCTCCCTGCGTAAGAATAAGGCGCGCGGACGATACGTTCAAAGCAAGGCTGAATACCGTAGAAACAAGCAAAAATGTGGGAAAAAGGGATAATTCAGTAGGCCTTCGCGTACTAAGCACGCTAAGCAGAATCATAAGGGAAAATATTAAATTAATCGCCATAAGCGCGTCAAGAATAACGGTGGGCATTGGAAGGATAATAGCAAGTACGATGGTAATCACGGCTACGGCGGGGAAGTTATTTTTTAAGAAATTCAGCCAATTATTGCCGGAGTTGCCCGGATCCAGCGGATTATCAGCCATTTACACCTCCTAAAAAATTTAATCTTTTCATGCGCTATTCCTTTTAAGCTGTTCTTTATCAAGGCGCAGAACCTTGATGAATATTTCAGCTACTATCTGTATGTATTTTCTTGGGACTACGTCGCCCACATCGGTCTCTTTGAACAAAGCCCACGCAAGCGGTTTATTTTCTACAAGCGGAATATCATGCATCTTTGCGATTTCCCTGATTCTGGCCGCAATTTCATCATCGCCCTTCGCCACAACGATAGGTCCGTCATGCATATAACGCGCGTCGTACTGCAAAGCTATGGCCAAGTGAGTCGGGTTTGTAATTACAACATTTGCTTTTGGAACCGTAGTAGTAAGGCTCTGCTTTAACATCTCGCGGAAGCGGGAACGTATCCTTTGCTGTATCTGCGGATCGGAATTTTCCCTTTTATATTCTTCTTTTTGCTCATAACGGGTCATCTTGTGCCGCTCGCGGAAGCGGATCCGCTGGAAAACATAATCCACTATGGAAAGAACAAGCATTAAAAAGGCGACAACAATGATCATCCGTATCGCGATTGACGCTACCAGGGTAAGGCCTTTATAAACGTCCGCTTTTTGCAAATTAAGCAATTTTCCAATATCAGCTTTTATAAACAAATAAGCTACAACGCCGATGATTATTATTTTAACAAGCGACATTCCAAGCCTAAACAACCCGTCAATCGAAAAAATACGTTTAAAATACTGTCCGAATCTGGGCAGCACTCTGGAGAAATCCGGCGTAATGGGTTTTGTCGTAAACAGAAAACCGCCGTTCTGCACCAGATTGGAAAATATTGCCGAGAGAAATGCGATTATGATAATCGGGAGGACAAGCCGCGCAAAGAATATAAAAAAGTTTCCCGCTATAATGGCGTCTTTTGTCGGATCCAATTCTACCACGCGCATAAAGAAGAACCGCACCATTTCAACGCAGGTTCTCAGCATGTAAGGAGCTATAAAAAGCAGCAATATGGCCGGCAGTAATAAGCCGATGGCGCCTACCAATTCCTGGCTTTTTGCAATCTGCCCTTCTTCCCTTAACTTTCTTAATTTATACTCTGATGGCGGTTCTGTTTTGCCGGGAGCGTCTTCATCATCGCTGTCTGCAAACCACTGGAGATCGATTATGGGAAGCGGGTAGTGGTTAGTGGTTAGTATATAGTTGTTAGTGGATAGTGGAAAACTTAATGCGTTTTCCATGCCATTAATTCCAACTTCCAATACTCTACCCTTTATTACTAACTCTCTCATAGTCCGCCTCCTGCAGTAATCTGCCGACCGATTTGCGTGTAGAGAGTTTGGATGTTTCTAAAGCCGGAATCTATTACGCGGGTAAACGCTTCGATCATAAATGGAAGCGACGCCAAGATAAGCAGGAAGGCGACGGTAATGGAAATCGGAAAACCTTCAGAAAGAATATTTACCTGGGGCGCGGCTTTTGATATAAGCCCCGTAGTCAGCGACGTTAAAAACAAAGTGCCGAGTATTGGAAGCGAAATAACAAACGCGTCCAGGAACAACCGTACAAGCCCTGACGCGAACATGCCGACGACATGTTCCCTGCCGTCAATCATAGCGATAACATTGAGCGATTGCACCGAGCGCCAAAAACCGTTAAAAAGCAGATGAAAACCGCTAACAGGTCCAAAGTTTGACGATTGACTTATAAACGTTACAAAGACCAGCATGGACACAAGGCTGAAATACTGTCCCATAAGCGGATTTTCAACCTGGGCGACAGGGTCAAAAGTTTCTGAAGCTCCAAATCCCATTTGCAGGGAAAAGAACTGCCCCGCCGTGGAAAAAGCCGCAAAAATAACCGTAAGATAAAACCCCATAATTATGCCGATTATCCCCTCGCCGATAAGAAGCAGAAAGAAGCGAAGACTGAATGTCTCATAACGCAGGTCGGTTAACGTGCCGCCGGGCAATGTAACAATGCCGCCGGAAGAATTAGCGGCCTGATAAATTTCCGCGGTGGGCATAACGGCAAAGGCGGTAAGCCCGGCAAGCGCGAATTTTGCGGTTTGAGGAACGGCTTCGGACGAAAGAACGGGGGTGGTTTGAATCATGGCAAACGCCCTTACCGCTATCAGCAGAAATACGGGTCCAAAGGTGAGAATATTCTGTAAAACCGCGTTTTCTATCACTTATTACCTCGCCATCTCCGGAATTCGCATAAACAACCTTATCGTATATTCCCCAAGGGAGGTGAACATAAACCCGCCCAATAACGCGAGCGCTCCAAGAATAACAAACAACTTCGGTACAAACGTAAGCGTCTGCTCCTGAATGGATGTAGCCGCCTGAAGTATCGCGACAATTAAACCAATCGCCAGCGCGGATAATAAAATAGGAGACGCAAGTTTTAAAGTTTCCAGTATTCCCTCCTGTAAAACGGTAACCACATCACCTATAGTCATTTATCACTCCTTAATAAAATGAACGGACCAACTGTTCCGTCAGCAATCCCCACCCGTCCACAAGGATAAACAGGACCAATTTAAACGGCATGGAGATCATAACAGGGGGGAGCATGATCATGCCCATGGACATAAGGGCGCTCGCCACGACAAAGTCAATTACAATAAACGGAATAAAAAGCAATATTCCTATTTTAAACGCGACCGTAAGCTCATTTAAAATAAACGCCGGAATTAAAACATAAGTGGGAACATCAGCTAACGTACCGGGCTTGTCAAGTCCGCGCATTGTCATAAAAAGCGCGATATTCTTCTCCCCAGTGGTAAGTTCCCTGTCATTATTTTTTTTTGCCATCTGCCTGTACATAAAATCCCTTAAAGGGGCTTCCGCCGCCCTGTACGCGTTCTCAACCGAGAGCGTGCCCGCGGAAAGCGGCTGTACGGAGTTTGTATAAATCGCGCTGAATGTCGGCCACATGATAAGCACTGTAAGAAAAAGCGATATGCCTAAAATTACCTGATTAGGGGGAACCTGCTGTAATGATAACGCGCGTTTTATAAAATCCAGAACAATGGAAACGCGCAGGAAACTTGTCATTAGTATAATGATGCTTGGCGCAAGGGAAAGAACGGTTAAAAGGAGCAGTATCTGTAATGAAAACGCGACTTCCTGCCCGGTCTGTGGGTTTCTTACCGTTAAATCAATAAAAGGAATCACAGGAGGATTGGGAGTAGGCGTTAAATTCGTCGTTCCCTGCGCCGCTCTGTCAGGAAACTGCTGCGCGTTTGCCACGGCGGGAAACAGAACGGAAAAAACCGCGAGTAAAAAAAACGCCGTTAATTTAATATCAGTTTTTATTAACCGCATCACAACCCCTTGAGCCTTTCGCGGCGTTTGCGAATTTCATCAATGTCTGTAGAACTAGTTTGGGACTGGGACTGATTTCCAAGACGGCGGAGAATTGACAGGAAATCCGGAAAACGGCCAGGCGTTTCGGCGCTTTTCTTGGAATCCTCAAGAAGCATCGAGTCTATTATTTCCTTATCTTCAATCTCGCTTATCAGATTCACTCCGCCCTCGCTTGCCCCCAAAAGCCAAGCCCTGGAGCCGACGCAGGCGATATGCACATAACGGTTAAAACCAAGATGGGAACTTGCCAGAATTTTTAAAAAGGGGTCGTTTGCCGCGGGTTGTCTGGAAGATCTCTTAATAAAAAAAACAATACCGTAAATTGCGGCGGCGGCAAGAGCAAGGACAAGTATCATTCTAATGACAACCCAAATTGACGCGCCCGATCTCTGCGGGGGAAGCGTAGGTTCGCTTCCAAAGATAATATTTCGCTCTGCGGCCCTGTACGGATCATCAACCGCGACAGCATCTTCCTGTTCAGATTCCTGAACGGAGTCTTGCATATCTTCCTGAGAAAAAATCGGTATTTGGACAAGAAGCCCCATTATTAAAAACAGGGCAAATTGCTGGCGATTAGGTATTTTCAGTTTTTACCCCTCCAGATCAAACTGATTCTGCTTAATTTTACACTTTTTATTATTTTTTAGCAAGAGGAAACGGGGAAAAATATCGAAAATATTGAAAAAAACAGGGAAAACCATACGTTTATAAGCCTTTCCGGGAGGTTTGCCAGTACGCGCATAGGCTCTAAATATGAAATAAATAACTTTAATGAACGCGAATATTTTGCGTACATAGAAAAAGTAAAACGCCGGGAAATACGGGACGGAAAACTGGAATTGTTTTAATCCTAAGAAGACGGTTCTCAGGTTGTTTTAGCGTATTACTAAAAAATAATATGTTTTAAAACATATTACAAACAGTTTTTCCATAACTTGTTTATATTTATTTACGGAGGAATTATGAAAAACAGTATGAATGAAACAGCTTTTCCGTCTTTTGTTTTAGGGTTGTTTTCCTGCGCAAACAGCATTGTATCCGGGGAATGTCCCGCGATCCGTCCCGCGAACAGTCCTACAGATAAGGCTGACTTATATGAATTTCAGGAGAAAAACTGGTATCTTGATGAATTAAGAATAGGGACAACCATTATATGTATAAACAGGAATAATAAGCCTGACTTGACTTATACTATTATGTTTAATACGGATCGCTTTGCCGGCGTAGGCGCGCCCAACCATTTTTTTGGTTCATACACCGCCAGCAAAGATCATACTATTTTATTTAAGAAGATTGGCAGTACCCGCATGGTTCCCATATTTGAAATATATGACCTAAAGGAACACGAATATTTTTCGTACATAGAAAGGGCAACCATTTGGAAAATAAATAATGGAAAACTGGAACTGCATTCATCCAAAGAAGACGGGGCGCAAGTGATTTTGGTGTATGCTCAGAATTCGTTGTAAAATTTTTTCTACCACGAATCACACGAACAAGGAGCGAACGAAGAGAGATTAGCGTTAACTACCTTGATTAGCGTAAAAGAGAAAAAATTTAAAGGTTGTTGTTTTAAGACTAGCTTTGAACTTCACGATAAGATAACGGACAAAAACCACCTAAATCACGCTTTCGCTTTAAATTAATCTATGTATTTGCTCTCATCTTTCTTGGTTCGTGTTGGTTCGTGTGGTTCGTGGTAAAATTCTTCATACCAATACACAACCGTATTTCCATACGCCGCCGGATTTCTCTACAACGGCGATAAGAGTTTCTCCGTTAAATATGGCCGCCGCGTTATGCGTTGAAAGAGTGTTCTGTGAAAAAAGCGGTTTCTCTTCAAGGATTGGGGCAAGTGGTTTGCCGTGAAGGATATTTTCGGCTTCGGGCGGCGTTACTTCAAACCACGGCAATCCAAGGGCGGCGATTACGGTTTTGTCTATGGGGCGCGGATTGTTCACCGTTTCGCAAGCGGTTTCAAGTTTGAAACCGGCAATCTGTGTCCGAAGGAGCGAACAGAGGTGCGCCCTGCTTCCCGCCTCAAGCGCGATGTCCCTTGCAAGGGAGCGTATGTATGTGCCGCTTGAACAGTGGACAAAAATGTCCGCAAAGGGGGGCTGCCATGACTCCAGTTCAAGTTTGTAAATTGTTACCGCTCTTTCTTTCATTTGCGGCATTTCTCCGCTTCTTGCGAGTTTACTGGCGCGCTGTCCGTTTACGTGAATAGCGGAAAAAACAGGCGGTTTTTGCATTATTTGGCCTGAAAACATTGTAATAGCCTTTTCAACTTCTTCCCGCGAAGGAACCGGCGCCTGTGCGATTATACCGCCCTCAGGGTCAAGGGTGTCGGTTTCCGCGCCAAAGTGAATGCGCCCCCTGTACTGTTTGTCGCAGTGTGAAAACCAGGGGGTGAGTTTTAGCGCCCTGCCCGTAAGAACCGCTAAAAGCCCCCGCGCGAATTTATCAAGGGTTCCCGTGTGGCCTACTTTTCCCGTTCCAAGGGCGCGTTTTATTTCACCTAATGCTTCAAAGGAAGTAACGCCCGGTTTTTTATTGAGCAGTATCAGTCCCGCTTGCATCGTTTGCGTCATTTGCGTTTTTTGCGTTTTTATTTCCCGGTTCAACAAGTTCCTCTATTTTTTTTATTATTTCAAAACTTTCGCCTATGCTTTTATCGGAATGGAAACGAAGATGCGGTATTTTTCTGATATGCATTGACGCGCCAAGCTGGGACTGAATAAATCCGGCGGCGCTTTGAAGGCCTTCAACCTCTTTTTCGGTTATCTTTCCTCGAATATCGGAGACATAAACGTCGGCGTAGGAAAGGTCTTTTGACACGTCCACTTTTGTTATGGAAATAAAATTATTTACGCGGGAGTCTTTTATTTTACCTTCAAGAATAAGAGAGCCTATCTTTTCCTGTATCGTTTGCCCCAGGCGTTCGGTTCTGAAAGTCGGCATTTTAAGAACTCAATTTTCTGGCGATTTCCACAATTTCAATAACTTCAAGCGTATCGCCGACGCGGATATCGTCAAAATTTTCCAGCCCAAGGCCGCATTCATAACCGGCCGCAACTTCGCGCGCGTCGTCCTTAAAGCGCTTAAGCGACGCGATTTTTCCGGTGTGAATAACAACCTGATCCCGCAGGACATTGACGGTACAGCTGCGTTTTACAAGTCCCGTTTGCACATAACAACCGGCGATGGTGCCGACCTTCGGCACTTTGAAGGTATTGCGGACTTCCACGGTTCCTATTACTTCTTCCTTCGTATCCGGTTTCAACATCCCTTCCATAGCCAGTCTTATTTCATCCACAGCCCTGTAAATTACATTGTATTTTCTGATGTCTACTTTTTCCTGATCGGCCAGAATTTTCGCCTTGGGCAGGGGACGGACGTTAAAGCTGATAATAATCGCTTTGGACGCAATCGCAAGGTCTACGTCACCCTCGTTGACGGGACCGGGAAGCGCCTGTATTACATGAAGGCGTATTTCTTTGGTGCTTAATTTTTCCAAACTTGATTTTAACGCTTCCGCCGAGCCTTGAACGTCCGCTTTAATGATAACTTTTAATTCCTGAATCGTGCCGTCGCTTATCATGTCATGCAGATTGTCCATCGTCACTTTTCGCAGTATCTTCGCGTCCTCAAAACGGCGCAATTCCTGCCTCTTTGACGAGAATTCGCGCGCCACTTTTTCATCGGCTACCACCTGCAACGGGTCTCCGGCGTTGGGGATTCCCTCAAAGCCAAGAACTTCAACGGGCATTGAAGGGGTCGCCTTGTTGATTTTTTCACCCTTATCGTTAAAAATCGCGCGCACTTTACCAGGCCAAATACCCGCGACATAGGCGTCTCCGATTGCGAGGGTTCCCCTCTCGATCATTACAGTGGCTACAATGCCCCTTCCGTGATCGACTTTCGATTCAAGAATTTTTCCTTCCGCGCTGCATTTAAAATTGGACCTTAAATCCAATAATTCGGCTTCCAGCAGAATCGCTTCTATTAACTTGTCAATGCCTGTTTTTTGCAGGGCGGAAAGTTCGACAAACATGGTTTGCCCTCCCCAGCCTTCAGGCATAAGACCAAGATCGGAAAGCTGGCTTTTTACCCTGTCAGGGTTCGCTTCCGGTTTGTCAATTTTATTTACCGCGACAATAATCGGCACTTTTGCGTCTTTGGCGTGATTGATGGCCTCGATTGTCTGAGGCATAACGCCGTCATCCGCGGCGACAACCAACACTACAATGTCTGTTATTTGGGCGCCTCTCGCCCTCATGCGCGTAAAAGCTTCATGGCCCGGCGTGTCAAGGAAAGTGAGGCTGCCGTGGGGGGTTTCCACCATGTACGCGCCGATATGCTGTGTAATGCCGCCAAATTCACCTGACACCACGTCTGATTTTCTGATAGCGTCAAGTAATTTTGTCTTGCCGTGATCGACATGTCCCATAACGGTTACGACCGGAGGGCGCGGAAGAAGGAGCGCGTTTTCGTCGGAAACTGTTTCTATTACCGTCTCGTCGTATAGGCTGACTATTTTTACGTCCGCCCCGAATTCCGCCGCAAGAATGGTCGCGGTATCAGCGTCAATTTGCTGGTTTATGGTAACCATCTGCCCCATGCTCATAAGTTTCGCGATTAAGTCGGACGCTTTTAAATTCATTTTTCGCGCCAGCTCGGAAACGGAGATAACCTCCATTATGTCAATGGATTTTGGCACCGGGTTTGCGATATGGGTGATTTTTTTCTTTGTCTGGAGGAGTTTTTCCTCCATCTCAAGTTCTTTTTCTTTTCTGTTATAAACGGGTTTCTTTGTAATAAATTTCCGTTTTGCCGGTCCTTTTCCTTCCGGCAGTGGAGTTGCCGGAGCCGCTCCCGCTCCCCCGCTGCGGTTGCCTGAAGGCGGGCGGTTAAAGCCGCCAAACTGCTGCCTGTTACCGCCACCCGCGCCCTGGCCTTGTTTTGGCTGGAACGGCCTTTTTGCCTGCCCCCCCCCGCTCTGACGTTGTCCAAAACCGGTTCTGTTAGGCGGTCCTGATTCGTTACTTTTATTTCCGCGCGGCTGTCCCGGCTTTCCCATACGTTGGGGAGGAACATTATGCCCTACCAATTTGCCGCCTACCTTGCCGGCTGCGGCTGCGGGACGCTGGGCAATCTGAAAAGCTGTTACCTTTGCGGAATCCGCGCTTTCCTGCGACGGGCTTTTTTCTATATTAGTTTCTGCTTTTGGAAATTGAGTTGATTTTGCGACAGGACTGACGACAACTTTTGTGGAAGTTTTCTTGGGCGTTGAGGCCGCCGGTTTTTTCACCAAAATTTTTACCTTTGGACGCTCAGTTTGTTCCGCAGTTTTCTTTTCTGTGGGAGTCTCCTCCGTTTGTGAACGCTTAATTAACTGCGCTTTAGGTTTTTTATTTTTGTCAGTTTCTTCCGCCATAAATCCTCTTTTTATTCCTCCTCTTCGTATTCAAAACTAAGGCCGATGCCGCAGCTTGGGCAGGTTGTCATGTCAACAGTTATCTTTGCCCCGCACTCCGGACATTCATATTCTTCCGCCTCAGCGCTTTCTTCGTCCGTTTCATCTTCCTGTTTTACTTCTTCTTCCTCGTATTCATTTTCTTCTTCCACAATTTCAACATAATCATCAATAACCTTTCTAAGCGCGTTAAGTTCGGACAGGGACAATCCTTTCGCTTCCAGTTCTTCCTGACTCAGGGCGATGAAGTCTTCGATTAAATCAATCCCGTTGTCAAGGAGAACCTGAGCGGCGCGGCCGTCAACATTCGGCAGTTCGCTGATTCTTGTAATTTCCTTTTCGTAGGATTCCGTATCGCCGAACAATTCTGAAACCGCGCGGCGCGATTCCGCGGCAATATCCATTTCCGCAAACTGGGATTCGGTTTTTACGTCAATGTTCCAGTCAACAAGCCTGTTTGCAAGACGGACATTAAGCCCCTGTTTGCCGATTGCAAGCGACAACATGGAGTCGTTTACGACGGCAAGCGCCTGATGTTTGCCTTCATCCAGTATTATCACATCGCGCACCTCGGCGGGAGAGAGGGCGTTTTTAATAAAGCGCCTGGGGTCGGGATCGTATTTAAGAATATCAATTTTTTCACCTTCAAGTTCCTTAATTACCGCCTGAATACGCACCCCTTTAAGCCCGACGCACGCGCCGACGGGATCAACGTCTTCGCGGTTTGAATAAACGGCAAGTTTTGTGCGGAAACCCGGCTCACGGACGATCTTGTGAATTACTACGGTCTTGTCGTAAATCTCAGGGACTTCAAGTTCAAAAATAGCCTGTACAAATTCGGTATGCGTTCTTGAAAGCACAATTTGAAGCCCGTTCTGATCTTTTTTTACTTCCGCGATAAGGGCTTTTATCCTGTCATTCACATGGTATATTTCCCTGGGGGACTGGAATTTTTTGGGAAGGATGCCTTCCATTTTTCCGATGTCCACATAAATAGTGCCGTTGCGTTCCCGCTGGTAATAACCGATTATTATCTCCTTTTCTTTATCCTTGAACTCGGAATATAGGCTGTCCTTTTGAATATCCCTGATTGACTGATGGGCTTTTTGTCTCGCGCTTTGAACCGTGATGCGGTCAAATTGTTTCGGGTCTATTTCCACCAGTATTTCATCGCCGACTTCGGCGTCCGGGTTTAATTCCCTTGCTTCTTCCAGATCAATTTCCGTAACAGGATCATAAACGCCGTCCTGTTCCACAATTTTTTTCTGGGCGAAAATAGAGACTTCCAGATTATTTTCATCAAAACGTACAACTGCGTTTTCCGCGTTGCCAAAACGGTGTTTGTATGCGGCAATTAGCGTATCTTCAATGGTCCGCAGTATCAGGTCTTCAGGAATACCGCGATCCTGATTTAACTGACGAATTGCCTGCGACATATCTGTTCCCAATTTATACCTCCTGTGAAGGATCAAGCCTTGCCTTGGCTATAATGTCAAAATCTATTCTGACCTTCCCTTCTTTTGTCTTTATGATAATTCCTTTTTCATCGGCGGATTCCAAAATCCCCGCCGTCCAATCTGAAATATCCGCGCGGTAACACCGCACTCCCCTTCCAATATAATTGGCAAATTCAACGCCGTCCTTAATCAGCCTGTCAATTCCCGGAGACGACACTTCCAGGTAAATATCCTGCCCTTCAAACTCCAGCTCCAGCCGGGGCATGACGGCGCGGTGGGCTTTTGAACAGTCGTCGGTGCCAATGCTTTTCCCGTTGTAAATCACAATCCTGATCTGTACGCTCTCCCTGTGCCGGGAAACCGTAAGTTCGATAAGACGAAAACCAAGCCCGTTCAGAACAGCTTCCAGCGGCTGCCTTACAACTTCAATACTTAAGTTTTCCATGGCTTTGCCGGTATACTGCATATCCTTCCCTTACAGCCATAAAAAAAAGACCTCTGTAACAAGGGCCTTTTTTAAATGAAAACTAAACTAATATAAAACTATCTTTTTTTTGGAAAAATGTCAATATGCAGACGGAAATATATGGATTAGGAAAGATGTATTTCCCTGGCAATACCCGCGGCTTCTTCAAATTCACTGTGAAGAAGATGTTCGGATATTCCGCTGAGTTTGTCCCTTATTTCCTTTGAGTAATTTTTCTTCTTAAGCTGCGATAATGCCTCTTTTGCGGCTTTTTTATCAAAAGAAGCGCATGCGCCCTGAATTGTATCCAGTTTTTCCTGTAAAAACGCCAAATCCACGCTCTCATCTGAATCTTCTTCGCCAGGGCTGAGTTTTTCAATAACTTTTTTCAAGTCTTCAATAAATGCCGGAATGGAAGATAAAATCAAGTCAATGTTTTTATCCCTGCCCGCCTGTTCCAGCTTTGACGCTTCATTGGAAAGTTCGCTTTCCCCCACATTTGCAAGGGCGCTTTTCATCGCGTGAACATTGATAATAAACGCCGGAATATCTTCCATTCTGCGGCATTTATTTTCGTAAATTGTATTTAAGGCGTTTACCGCTTTTTTTGCGTCGCGTAAAAAATATTCAGCCAATTGTAAATCAACGGCAATATTGTGGTTTCCGCCCGCATACAGGTTGTTTTTCTGCCTGTTGGCTTCATCAAGCGTTTCCTGGGACTGTTTGTCGCGGATTAATTTGTTAAGCACGTTGTTTAACTGGCGGATATCTATCGGTTTTGAAATAAAATCATCAAAGCCGTTATTCAAGAAAATTTCAGCCTGTCCCGCAAGCGCGTTAGCGGTTAACGCGACAATAGGTTCTTTATATTCAAAACCGCGTATTATTTTTACGGCTTCAATGCCGTCCATTCTGGGCATCATATGATCCATAAATATTATGTCATAAACCGCGCCATCCCTGATCTTGTCTACGGCCTCAAATCCGCTTAACGCGGTATCTACGGTTATTCCGTATGGCGCTATAAGCCCGCGCGCGACATAAATATTTGTCTCCACGTCATCTACGACAAGGACGCGCCCATACGGCATATAATCCTTTGTTACCTGGGTTTTCTTTATCCTTGTCGTATTAACAAGATTTAACTTCATCAGATTTTCAGCCACCTCTTTACCGATAACTTCGTCATTAACCTTTACCTGCGGCAGGCGTACGGTAAACGTGGATCCAAGACCCGGAGTGCTGTCAATATCTATAGCGCCTTTCATCATCTGAATTAAATTCATCGTGATATTCATGCCAAGGCCGGTGCCTTCGGTTTTACGGTTGGCTTCCATGTTAAAGCGGCTGAATTTATCTCCAAGTTTTTTTACCTGTTCCACCGTCATCCCCTGTCCCGTATCGTTGACGCGGAAGACTATGATAACGCCTGAACTGTTTTTCTGAGGTTCGACGGACAGCTCAAATTCTATCCGTCCCTCATTCGTGTATTTAAAAGCGTTTGAAAGAAGATTGTTTAAAATTTGTTTTATTCTAAGTTCATCCCCTTCCAGGGTCTGCGGCATATTTTCACTGACAATTAATTTAAATTCTATAGGTTTGGATTCACAGCGTAAAATATTAAGTTTTACGGTATCGTGTATTAAGCTTGCAATATCATATTGCGATACAAAAAGCTCCAGCCTTCCGGCTTCTATCTTGGAAAGGTCGAGTATGTCATTTATTATGCCAAGCAATAAATCGCCTGAATTGTAAATTCTTTCCAGAGCTTCCTGCGTGGTAAGTGGAAGCGTTTTATCCTGAAGCTGAATTTCCGTAATGCCAAGAATCGCGTTCATCGGCGTGCGGATTTCATGGCTCATTTTCGCAAGAAAATCGCTCTTCGCCTTACTGCTCTCCTCCGCAATTTCCGCCCTGCGCATTTCAAGGATCATTTTCTTTATTTCCCTTAAATCCCTTATAAAACCGGCGACGGCATATTCGCCCTTGAACTTAACGCGAACCAGGGAGACTTCAGTAGGTATTTGCTCTCCATCAAGTGTTTGATGCATCCACTCAAAATGCCGATGGCCTCTTTCAAACGCCTCGTCAAAATAAGCAATCAGTTTTTCTTTTGACGCGTCTCCTGTCGGCTGATATTCAGGAAAAAGATCATACATTTGATCTAAAAATTCCTGCTTAACCTTCAGTCCGAACAATCTGACAATTTCCTGGTTGCACTCAATTATATTTAAATGCTTGTCTACCATAAAACTGCTAAGAGGCGTAGTGTCAAACAAAACCTGCGTACATTCGTCCGCTTCGCGCATTTTTGACATCATTGACTTAATTTCACGTAAATCGCGCGTATATCCGCAGATAATGGTTTCTTTTCTGTATTGTACCCTGACAAGCGTAACTTCGCACGGTATCAATTCGCCGCGAAGCGTCTTGTGCATCCATTCAAGACGGCAATATCTTTCTATAAATGTTTTTTTTATGTATTCCATCCCTTTATCGTGCGACAAGCTTCCGTCCGGCTGATAATCAGGAGATAATCTGAAGAAATTATCCAGATATTCCTTTTTACTTGATAATCCGAATAATTTTATGGCTTCCCTGTTACAATCAATAAGCTTGAAATTACTATCCCAAACATTAGCGCATAGCGGAGTCGCGTCAAGCATTATTTTAGTGCGTTCTTCCGCCTTGTTTTTCGCAAAATACATGCTTAATAAAATCGCGCTTGACAATCCGGCGAAAATAACGCCTAACATTACCAGGATATTGCCTATATGTCTTAAACTTTTATAATAATATTCAGTATATTCAATTATTGCCAAATACCAGCCGTTTTTCAGTTTCCTGACAAAAAGGACGGATTTACTTCCGTTATAATCAACAGCTTTTCTTTCTAAAATTTCTTTTCCCTCATCCAATTCTTTTTTTATGGCGGGTCCGTCGTTCATTTGGTATAAATTCTTGCCTACATAAGCGTGATGGGGATGGGCAAGCACATTTAAATCGCCGTCTAAAAGAATTCCATAGCTGTTTTTGGTAACATGGGCTTTTATAGCATAATCAAAAATCTCTTTTGTTATTTCCGGCGCATTTGGGTCAAGTTTATTGATTCTGTCCTCAATAAAAATTTGCACGTTATCCATTACATAATTAACATCGTTAAGCAAATGCTTACGCTCAATATTGCTCATAAAATTGTAGCTGAAGAAAACCATAAGGGCAAACGCGGCGACGACAACCAAAAACTGCACATGAGCTATAAAATCAAGAATTCTCTTTACCAATGAATGCATTAACAAGCCGCCTTTGCCATTTTTATACGATCCTTAACTTCAAAAAATACTTCAGTTATTTTCGGGTCAAAATGAGTGCCGGAATTTTTCATAATAATATCTATCGCTTCTTCATCCGAAAACGCCTTTTTATACGGACGTTCTGAAACAAGCGCGTCATATACGTCAACAATCGCCATTATCCGCCCTTGCAGGGGAATTTCAGTTTCCTTAAGCCCGCGCGGGTAACCTTTGCCGTCCCATCTTTCATGGTGGGTTCCCGCGAATAATCTCGCGTTGTTCAGGAATTCGCCTTCTCCCGTGCGCGAAATAATTTCATCTATTATGCGCTCTCCTTCGTTGGCATGGCCTTTCATTATGTCAAATTCATTGTCTGTAAGTTTGCCCGGCTTGTTAATGATAGTATCCGTAATGGTAATTTTTCCCAGATCATGCATACGCGCCGACGATACCATTTTATCAATATCCCAGCTTTGCATTTCCTCGGCATATAATCCGCGTCCTTTCATTTCCTGCAATAAAATCTTGATATAAACTGACGTGCGTTCAATATGGCCTCCCGTCCCCTTATCACGGGTTTCTACCATATCCGCCAGAACCGAGACAATGCTGTTCCTGATTCCACGCAGCCTGGACGTTCTCTCGCGGATAATTCCATCTATATCAAGATGGGTTTTCATGCGGTTTAAAAGTACGGGTCCTGAAAAAGGCTTTGTTACAAAATCAACGGCGCCCAACTCAAAACCAAGCGCCTCCACCTGGGCGTCATTTCTTCCGGTCAGAAATATAACGGGAATATCCGACCATTTATTCTCTGATTTTAAGCGTTTTAGCGCCTCCATCCCGTCCATTTCAGGCATTTCTATATCAAGAAGGATTAAATCCGGAATGATTTTATCGAGGAATGAAAACATTTTTGACGCGGACGGCATTGTCATTACACGGTAATGATCTTCCAATACCGCCTCCGCCATAGATAAATTAGTGTCACTGTCATCAACAATAAATATTGTTTTCATTTAATATTTCGGATCTCCTTTTTACCACTTCCCAATGATCCTGACCAAAATATTCTCTTATTTGTAAATTTATAGTAATTCATAAAAAACATCAACTAAAATCTCGATTTTAATTAAAAAAACGGCGAAATAGTTAAAATCTGTAATTATTTTCACATAGATGAACTATATTGGCAATTTTTCATAAAGTATGCTAAAAATGATATATGCCAATTAAGATACCAAGAGAACTGCCGGCATACGAAGCCCTTTCCCGCGAACATATTTTTTTAATGGCTAAAGACCGCGCGGAATCTCAGGATATCAGACCGTTAAGGGTCGGAATAATTAACTTGATGCCGACTACAATAGATACGGAGATTCAGCTTTTAAGGCTGTTAGGCAACAGCCCCCTGCAGGTTGATATAACTTTTCTGAATATGGGCAGCCACGCGTCAAAGAACGCCCCGCCCGGTCATTTGGAAAAATTTTACATAAGCGCCGAAGAAATTGTCTGCATGAAGGTGCGTTTTGACGGGCTTATTATCACGGGCGCGCCCGTGGAAACCCTGCCTTTTGAGGAAGTTGATTACTGGGACGAACTTGTAAAGATAATTGAATATTCGCAGAAAAATGTTTTTTCCTGCCTGCATATCTGCTGGGGCGCCCAGGCCGGTCTTTACTGTAATTACGGCATTCCAAAACATCCGCTTGAAAAAAAATGTTTCGGCATTTTTCCCCACACCGTGAACGACCAGCACAATTTGCTGTTCCGCGGCTTTGACGATGAATTTCTGGCTCCCCAGTCAAGGCACACCGCAAGCGACCGTGATAAAATAGCGGCTGAACCACGGCTGACAATTCAATCCGAGACTCCCCAAACAGGCGTATTTATTGTAACCGCCCGCGGAGGCAGGGAAATTTATGTTACCGGCCACCTTGAATACGATCCGCTCACCCTTGACCGCGAATATAAACGCGATGTTTCAAAGGGACTGCCGATTGAGATACCAAAAAATTATTATCCCGATGATGATCCATCAAGGGCGCCTATTGTCCGCTGGCGCGCCCACGCCAATCTTTTTTTTGATAATTGGTTGAATTATGTGTATCAGGAAACGCCTTATAATTTGGATGAATTGAATTAGGATTTTTGCAAGATTTTCACACGAAGAGCAAGAAGGAAGAGAAGAGCACTAAGAGGGGAAAGAGAGAGACCCCTTGAAATTATGTATAATCCGATAGATGATAACACTATTAGCATTTTTCATGCTATGAATGTCCGTAAGAGTTTTATTAAAATGTTAGGTCTTTAGAGGATGTGGTCACCGTGAAAAAGTGTCCTTCGATTTTTTTCGCCGCTCATGCGGTATAAACAGGGGATAACAATGGCAAGAATGACAGAAGAAGAAGCGTTGGCGCTTGACGATTTTGTAACTAATAATGAAATTAAACTTGGTCCTAACGGAAGCGGTTGGCTCAGTCAACGGGAATTGAGTAGGTTAGGCGTTACCACAAAGACAGTAAATTATCTTTTGACTAAAGCGAAAATGGATAACAAAAGCCCTGCCCAGATTATTGATGAGTTGGTTGGAAAAGAAATAGCCGCCGCTTCATAATATATTTGTTTCTACATTATTACTTAAAATGAAAGAAGGATTTTTACCACGAACCACACGAACTTTTAATACATATCTTGTTGTTGTTCGTGTTGGTTCATGGTAAATTCTTTTTTGAGTTCTAGTTATTACCGACTGCTTACTTTATGGATTGTCTCCGCTGTTCATGGGTCTTGGTGTGTATATTCCTTCACTCCATGCTCTTGTTGCGCTGCCGTTTGTAAAGGTGATTGGATCTACACCACTAGAAAGACGAATAGCACCTATAGCAGAACCAATAGGACTATTAGTAGATTGAACGTTGCCTATATAAGCAACAATTGCACAAGCATCGTTACCGGAATATCTTACAAAAACGCCGGAGGTATTCGTCCACAAAGGTAGGTTTACGCTTCCATTGGAAATCACACTCAATGTGGTTAATGCCGTTGACATATTAATACTTTGAAAGCCATATATGCCATTAGAATTTGGAACTGTATATGCAGTTAAATATACATACTTCCCGTTAAACTCCGAAGGAATACCGGTTATCGTGAATGTGCCGCCTTCACCAGTACCGGGATTGCCGCCAGTACCGGGATTACCACCAGTACCGGGATTACCTCCGGTGTCGGTAGTACCGTCTTTTTTTGAGTCGTCATCGTTGTTGTCAAAGATAGAGCATCCGCTCATCGCCAGTGTAAATATAAGCGCAAATGCCAAAATTACGCCTACAATTTTACTTGTCTTCTTCATATAAAACTCCTTGCGATGTTAAAGTCCTCGCAGACTTATTTAAAATCCCAAACGGGATTTTTTACATACGACAGTCCTTTTAGTTGATATATTAAAAAGCCGTTTTTCCCGCCATATACGCAGAAATCCGGCATTTTTCCGAGAATTAGAAATTTTTTGTGAAAAAAGTGATATTTCTTTTTTTTTACATTTGTTTGGTGATTGGGGGGGGGGGGGAAAA
>Ga0268262_10001533_pt1 | contig 28499 bp, 27 predicted proteins | sample TergutNc150P3_FD_190354 | JGI IMG/M metagenome (GOLD analysis project Ga0268262, IMG submission 190354) | Nasutitermes corniger P3 segment gut microbial community from laboratory colony in Florida, USA - Nc150 P3 (SPAdes) (version 2) | ecosystem: Host-associated > Arthropoda: Insects >... | reverse complement strand
GCATCAGGCATCAGGCATCAGGCATCAGGCATCAGGCATCAGGCATCAGGCATCAGGCATCAGGCATCAGGCATCAGGCATCAGGCATCAGGCATCAGGCATCAAATTATGCATATCCTGTAAGTAACCGTGTCAACTATCTAACAGCGAATAAATTTCTCTTTTTTCAATATTTCTCAGTTTATTATTATTTTTTCATTATTTGTGTATATCAGACGAAAGTTTTTCGTCTTTTATATTACCCCGATGGGGTAATTTCTGCCCATAAGGGCAGGTAAATCTTCGTGATTTCCTGCCGAGGGGGCAGGAGACACAAAATAGGAGTTCTCTTATGAAGAACATTTGTAAATTTTTGGGTATTATCGCCGCAGTGGCGGTAATCGGGTTTGTGACAAGCTGCGGCGAGCCTGATCCAGAAGACAGGGTTGAGATCACCATTACCGGGATGAGCATGGCTAATGGTAATTTTGCCATCTTACAACTTTACAAACCGGGGGATGACCCTTCTGTCAAGGGATCTGTCGCGAGGTCGAGCGGGGCAGTAAAAATTTCCGGCGAAGCAATGGGTGAAATGGTATACAACGGAAAAAATTTTGCTGATGCCGGTAGTTATGTTATACGGTTAGAAGTCTATAATAATGAGACGGATCTGCGTGATCTGAACCGTTTATACAACGGTTTCTCAAGAGCTAACCAACCAATAGCTAAGGGGCCTAATGGGTTTCCGGCGACTATTTTTACTCCTACTATAGAGGCTAGCTACTTCCCGGCACCAGCCCAAGATACAAAACCGCCGGTCAAAACCAATTTTGGAGTCTACACTGGCAAAGGTTTTCAGGACAATGTCACAGAAACCATAGAGCTTCTAGAAAAATCGTTCTTCGTTTCTGATAATTCCCAAGCCGCTGATGCTACCAAAGATACTCTTACTTTTAGAATCGACAAATGGGAAGAAATAGCTACCAAAGATCTACCCTCCGAAGCCACTAGCGGAGGATACACCGGCGGATACAAATTTACCGGTAAAATTATTGGAGCAACCGCCGGACCTCAGCCTTCCGGTAATCTTGGTTATATCGGTAGTAATGCAACCGCACCGGGCTTTACTATGGCTGATGTAAAGGAGAACGGAAGCGGCCCCGATTGCTGGATGTTCATCTATTTTAAGGGAGAAATAGGTTCCATTACTTTTATACGGACTCCGTTCAGCAAGACTGGTAATGTCAATGAGGGTCTTGTAAAGACTCCCCCCAATACCGGTACTGTTCGCGTTTATACCAAGAGCTAATTGAGGCAAACGCCTATGGCGCCGGTAATGCGTAAAGGCATCCGGTGCTGTTAAAGACAATGAGCAGTGAGCAAGTCAATGTCAACAAGTTAAGGAAGGAGGAAGAATAAAAACCACGGAGGGGAGTAAAAAAATTAGGAATGAGGAATGAGGAATAGAGCGATGTTAGGAAATCGGAGCTTGTTTCCAGTAGTTCTTTATTCCTAATTCCTAACTCCTCATTCCTAATTTTTTATCCCCCCTCCGTGGTTAAATTCTTCTCTTTTCTCTTCCCTGTGAAAATCAAGGAGTAAAAGTGCCAACCGACAGCAGAATAAAAAAATTTATCCCTGGCTTCAACACCTTAAAAATACTGGAAAAAAGAAAGAACTATATATTGGATAAACTGGAAAGTAAAATTGAAAAAGAAGCATATACCAAGTATTTAATCGAGGAAATAAGGGCATTGGAAAAGGCAATGGATTTCATAAAATGGATACAAAATAACGTTGCAAATGATAATGTAAGAGAAATAGTCAATCAATATGAATTGGAAAACGAGAAAAGTAGGGAAGAAGAAAATGATAAAGAAAATGAAACGGAAGAAATAGGAAATATAGAAAACGCGACAGTATACGGCATCATTGATGAAAAGCAGAATAAAAATCATAAATTTGAAATAATATTTTCAAAAGATGAAGGTGTAAATTATATTTCAATCGCCTCCCAAAGGCGTAAAAAAGATAACATTTCATGGGAAAAAACAGATGAAATAAAAATGACAGTACATAAACTGGAAAAAATATTAAAGAAAGAAAAAGAATTGGAAGTAAAGTTATAGTTGTTCACGCAGATAACGTACATTCCGTTCCAGAACCCGGACGCTCCACCCTTGAGATCGCGCCTCATCAAAGTAGTATTTACGAGCCTTTTCACTGTCAAGACGCATAATAAGCCGGATATGCGACCAGCTCAATTCTCTACACAGTGTGTAGAGAATCTCATCATTTGGCCATGTAAGATAGAATTGTTTGAAATTCCATAAGTTTGCCTCAGAAAAGCCTTTGCCAAACGTACCGCTCAAATAACGAGATAAACCGACAATTAGTTGATCGCCGTAATTTGCCCGTTCCTTTCCCTGTTGTTCCTGCTCTACTATTCGCCTGCCTATATTCCAATATGTTTCCACCATAGCATAATTAACCGCCGCATGGGCCTTTTGACGGCCTTCATTTAGTATCCTTGAAATATCAGCGAAAAACAGCTTCTCGCTTTCAGAAGGAGCAACGATTGTCTGTTTATTATCTTGTTTCATCAGATAAAGTATATCTAATAAGGAGGACTAAAGACTAGGGATCGCTGTTCGTATTAGTGGTTCTAAACGCCAAAATAATACGCCGCCGGACTTGCAAAAAACATTCCGCAGACAGACGCGGCAGGAATGATCATCGCGGTATCTGTCAGTTTTAGACCGCAGCGTTTTTCCGCTTCAAGCAGTTCAAATGCGATACGCTTGTCTTCGTGGCTGGGACAGGAAGGATAGCCAAAGGCGGGGCGTATGCCTGTAAACTTGCCTTTCAGGATTTCTTCAATAGAAAGGGACTCATCCGGCGCATACCCCCACCATTCACGGCGGACGCGAAGATGCGCCTCTTCGACAAAGGCTTCCGCCAGGGCGTTTGCCAGGCTTGCCAGCAACAGGGCGCTGTAGTCATCGCCGTTACGGCGGTATTGTTCCGATGCCTCGCCAAGGCCGAATCCCGCGCTCAGGGCAAACAGCCCCAGCCAGTCAACAGCCTGACCGTTTTGCTCGGGCGCGACAAAATCCGCAAGACAAGGATTGAAAACCCCGGCTGGCTTTTTTTGCAGGTTGCGCCGGAAGCAAAAGCGGTGCTTGTCACCAATAATAATATCTTCATTTTCGGATGAGGCGGGAAAGATTCCAGCAACGCCCCGCAGTTGCAAAAGCCCCTTGGTTTCCACCTGCTCAAGCAGGCGTTTCGCGTCATCCAAAATGGTGTCAGGCGTTTGGGCATCCCATCCGCGCAATATTGACTGCCAGTCAATGTACGGAACTACTCTATTTATAGGGTAATTTTCCAGGCTGATAAGGCTTGAGGTTTTTGGAGCGACCGGTTTGTATGTTGCCGGAGGGACTCTGTTGGCGCGGGCTAGTTCAAGGGAAATTAACTCTATGCGGGATTGAATTTCCTCATGCCGTTGCGCGGCATCCTGATAACTTTTTTCCAGTTCCTGCAAAAAATGGGGCCGCTGTGAATCGGAAAGCAGGGCGCGTACAGTCTCGGCGGATTTTCCCGCATTTTGCACATAAACCACCGGGCCTGAATATTCCGGGGCAAGGCGCAGACTGGTGTGGACAAGGCTTGCCGCCGCGCCCCCGATGAGTAAGGGTATTTTCATGCGCCGCTTTTCCATCTCTTTGGCAATGTGCGCCATCTCGTCCAGTGAAGGGGCGATTAACCCTGAAAGCCCGATTATGGCGGCATGCTCTTTTTCCGCGGTATCGAGTATCTGCTCGGCGGGAACCATTACCCCGAGGTCTATAACCTGATACCCGTTGCATGCAAGAACAATGCCCACTATGTTTTTGCCAATGTCGTGAACATCGCCTTTTACGGTGGCAAGGACTATTTTAGGCGCGTTGTTAACGGTATTGCTAACTTTTCCCATGTACGGCTCAAGCGCGGCGGCGGCTTTTTTCATCACCCTCGCGCTTCGTATAACGTGGGGAAGGTAAAGGCTTCCTTCATCAAACCGTTTCCCCACTTCTTTCATGCCGTCCATCAGAGGTCCCTCAATGATTTCCAGGGCAGTCTTCTGCTGGTTCAGCAATTCGAGTACGTCTGATTCGATAAAATCATCTATGCCGCGCAACATGGCGTGAACAATGCGCTTTTCAGGAGAATTAGGAATGAGGAGTGAGGAATTAGGAATAGAGGAGGAATTAGGAGCGGTCGGGGCGGCGACGATTTTTTCCGCAAGTTCAAGGAGGCGTTCTGCCGCGCCCGGACTGCGGTTGAGGATTACGTCTTCTGCGGCATTGCGGAGATCGTCTTCAATAGTGTTATACGCAATGAGAGCGGCAGGGTTTACGATTGCCATTGACAGGCCCGCCGCTTGCGCGTGTACCAGAAAAATGCTGTGCATGGCTTCGCGCACCTTGTTGTTTCCCCTGAAACTGTACGAAAGGTTTGAAATGCCGCCTGATATATTGACTCCGGGGCAGTTATCGCGAATCCACGTACATGCGCGGATAAAATCTATGCCGCAAAGATCATGCTCGCTGATCCCCGTTGCTACGGCAAGCACGTTTGGATCAAACACGATATTTTCCGGCGGGAAACCGGCATCAACCAGCAGCCTGTAGGCGCGGCCCGCGATTTCAATTTTGCGATCATAGCTGACCGCCTGCCCTTTCTCGTCTATGAGCATTACCACCGCAGCCGCGCCATAGCGTTTGATCAATAAAGCGCGGCGCAGAAATTCAGCTTCGCCGTCTTTGAGGTTTATTGAATTTACCAGCCCTTTTCCCGGCAGCCGTTTCAGGCCCGCTTCGATCACGCTCCAGCGGGAACTGTCGATCATAACGGGAACCCTGGCAATTTCCGGGTCAGAGAGGGCAAGGTCAAGAAAGGCGCACATTGATTTTTCCGCGTCCAGCATTGCGTCGTCCATGCCTACGTTGATAATTTTCGCGCCGTCTTCGATCATGTTGCGGGCAAAGGCAAGTGTCTCGTTGTATTTACCTTCGCTGATTAGGCGCAGGAATTTTCTGCTTCCGGAGACGTTGGTGCGTTCACCAATTAAAGTGAGCGGTGAGCATTGAGCATTGAGCAGTGAGCAATTAGCAGTTAGCAATTCCAGACCTGACAGAAGAAGAGGCTGTGGTGATGGGTTTTGCGGTAATGGCCGGGGTTTGTGTTGGGCGGCTTTTGCGGCGATGGCGGCTATGTGCGCGGGAGTGGTTCCGCAACAGCCGCCGATTACGTTTAACAACTGTTCCTGTAAATATTTTTCTACACAATTTGCCATTGAATCGGGGCTTTCGTCGTATGCGCCTAGTTTGTTTGGAAGACCGGCGTTTGGGTGCGTGCTGACATAACATGGCACTGTCGCTGAAAGACGGCGTATGTGGGGCAGAAGTTTTTCCGCGCCAAAGGAACAGTTAAGTCCAATTGCCCAAGGGGCGGCATGGAGTACCGAGGCGCAAAAAGCTTCCAGTGTTTGCCCGGAAAGGAGCCGCCCCGAATCGCCGGTGATCGTCGCGGATATAATGATGGGAACGTCTATGTTGCGCTCATCCAAAAGCCTTCTTATGGCGAACAGGGCGGCCTTGGCGTTAAGCGAGTCGAAAATGGTTTCCAACAGTAAAATGTCCGCGCCGCCGTCCAAAAGGCCACGCGCATTGTCATAAAAAGCAGCCTCAAGCTCGTCCCAGTAAATGCTCCGTTTTGCAGGATCGTTGACATCGGGTGAAAGCCCGGCGCTTTTTCCGGTGGGGCCTATGCTTCCCGCCACAAAGCGCGGCTTGTCCGCAGTGGAAAAAGCGTCCGCCGCTTTCCGCGCAATAACTGCCGCCGCCGCGCTGATCTCATAGGCAAGATCGCCGATACCGTAATCCTCAAGGGATACAGAGGTTGAGTTAAAACTGCACGTTTCGATAATATCCGCGCCTGCTTCCAGATAGAGTTTGTGTATGTCGCTTATTGCCTGCTGCCTCGTCAGACAGAGCAGGTCATTGCATCCGGCAAGCGGCGTTTTATGGTCGGCAAAACGGTCGCCGCGAAAATCTTCCTCGCCCAGTTTGAGGTTTTGTATCATTGAACCCATCGCGCCGTCAAGAACAAGTATCCGTTGCGCGGCTATTGTATTAAGTGTTTCTCTTACAGACATGGGGAAATTATACCAGATAATAGGGAATAAATAATAGGGAATAAAGAGGGATCAGAGCCTGGGGATCGGGGACTTGCACCACGTGTCATTTTTTGTCAAATTCATCCTCATATGGGCATATCTCATTTTCAGGGAGAATACATCCATCACAATTACCTTTTTTTGAATATTTACAATCTATTTCTGCTTTATGAATATAGGTATGATCATCTATATTATTTATGAGATCCATTTCATCTTTTTTATCTTTATTCTTCATAAATTAATTATGATAATTGACAGATAAATTAATGATAATATTGTCGTATATATCAAAATAAATTTTGTTCCCCGCTTTTCTTTAACCGTAGCAATATGTTTTTCTTTTGTGTAAGTAATATCCGGTAGTGGTATGCCGCATCTATCGCAGAATCTATCCCCGTCTTCAAATTCTTTACCGCATTCTTTACAAATTTTCATTTTATATCCCCATTTTGATTTCTTGCTGGAGTTTTTGTACTTGCATCTGGATTTCTTGCTGGAGGAATTCTTGCACCAATGTATCAATGTCTTTGCCGGAGAATTTGTTATCCGCTGTTTTTTTCGCTGTTGGTTTTCTTGCCACTGGCTTTCTTGCGACTGTTTTTTTCGCCACCGGTTTTTCTGCTAACGTTTTTTCTTTGGGAGTATTTCCCGGCAGTGGTTCGCCGCATATATCGCAGAAGTTATCCTCGTCTACGAATTGTTTGCCGCACCCTATGCAATATTTCATTTTAGCTCAGCCTCCCGCCGCAGTTTTTACAAAAGACGGATTTTTTGTCTTCACTCGGCTTGCCGCATTTTTTACAAAACCGCAGTTCTTTGCGTTCTATACCCATTTTTTTACAAAAATTATCCAGACAATCCATGAATTTTTCTCTTATTATACCCACACGCTGCATACGGTTTTCCAAAGATTCTCCGGCTTCAAAATATTGTTTTAAACTTATTAACAGTTCTTCCACATTTTTGTTTGTCTCTTCGTTTTTCAGGGTTTCAATCAATGTTTTATGTATTTCCCTGCGTCTGGGATCTTTTTCATTGTGATCGTCATGAATTGTTTCAAAATATTGTTTGAATACATCGTGCAAAATACCTTTTAATTCCATGTATTTTTTGCTTGGGTTGTTATGCCCGGCAAGGAATTCATAAATGTCTTTCTTTCGGCTGGCGTGTATTTCTTTTTTCATGGAATTGTACGCCGTTATACCGGCATAGGAAAAATCATAGTCTTTAAGTGTTTCTTCAAATTTATCCAGTATGTTTTCTATATCGTTTTTTGTATCGTTTTTTGTTTTTAACTCTGCTTTATTGGCGACGATATAGAGAGGCTTATTTTGATGGATGCCGAATTCCAGATTGTTCAAAAAATCAATATCAGATGTTGGAATAGTCCCAGTTGCATCAAGACCCACTATCCATATCAGGAATGCCGTATCTTTTATATATTTACGTGCAGTCTCGAAATCATGCGCGGTATTCCTCGAACCGGGAGGGTTATAACCGGGCGTGTCAATAAGACAGAGATTTTTAAAATACTTGTCTTCCATAGGTGTCAGCACAGTGGTGTAATTAATTATTTTTTTTAGATCAAACGAAAAAGATTTAACAAATTCACGTGAAATTTCTTTATATATTTCAGTTTCTATCCCGAAAACTCCTCCCCTAAAGGAAATGCCTTGTATCGCAGTGTCTTTATCGCATATTACATAACTTGGAATAACGGTAACCGGTTTGATGCCGTCGGCAAGTTTGATTCTGGAGTCGGTAAAAAAACTGTTTATAAATGACGATTTTCCGCTGGAAAAACCGCCGCCCACCGCTCCGACGGTTTTACTGTACAATTCCGGGCAGTTTGCTATAAGCTTCATTTCTTTCAGGACATGATCCAATTTACTTAAATTTTCAGCGTCATTGGCCCCTCTTTCTTTATTGCAAAGTTCCTTTTTAAAATCATTTTCTATAAGTAACGCAAATTCATTGATGTATTCATTCTCTTCCGGTTCTGCTTCCAGCGCTTTGCCTACCAGCTCGAAATTGCGTATCTTTACCTTGTTTTCGGCAAGTTCTTTGGCAAGGCTCTCTTTCTCACGATCGCTGATGCTCGCCCCGATTTTTTTTAATAACGTATCAATCGCACTCATCAGGCTATTTTCCCCAGCGAGGCAAGGCATTTTTTAAGCCTTTCAAGAGTTAATTCCTTGTGTTCTATTTCACCTTCATCTTTTTCAAGCTGTTTTTTTATATCGTTAAAAATCATATCCGACATTTTTTCCCGTTTTGCCGACTTCTCCGCTTCGGAGATAAATTTGTCCCTTGCCTTGTTGAAAATGTTTTTGAGATCGGACATATAACCCAAAACTTCGTCCTCAAATCGGTAAACATCATCGTCTTCAATTTTTCCATTAAAAGAACTGTTGAATTTATTTAAGCCGAGATCAAGATCGGGCAATTCCATGTTATCAATTATCCGCCGTAATGCGGTTTTTAGTATGTTATAGTCAATACGGTCTGTGTCTTCCACCGCAGAAGTAAGCGCGTCGATTACCTTATTCCGTACTGATTTTTTCCAACTTATTTTTTCTTTTTCTACGGAAACGACAAGCAGTTCCTGTAATTCCGTGACAAGATCATTTACTGTGGATTTTACTACACCCGTACGGAGGGTAGCTACTTCATAACTTCTTGAATGGTTTTTTTTAAAAAATAAGAAACCGGTAGTCCATTCTTCTGTATCGGTTCTGGATTCTTCCGCTTTGGCATTTTTTCCTTTTGCCTCTTCAAACAGTACCTTGCTTTTTTCGGTAATCACGCTGCGAACAGCAGACTTAAAATCATCCAGACAGTCTTCAAAGGTTCCGTCAATGGCTTCGGTTCCTTCGGAAAAGAGTTTCTCGTTTTTTTTCTTCTGTTCTTTGATTGTGGCAATATCGGTATTGTTCACCTGGTCAATTTTTGCTTTGATTGCTTTCATCAGCCCCGAAGAAAAATTGGTAATATTTGCCGATTGCGCTGTTATATAATCAGCCTGTTTTTGGGCGATAATCTCGTCTTTCTTGCTTCGGGCAAATCCGATTTTTTCGCTTACCTTATTGACCCCGCTTAACAGTTCCAAATTTGCCTTTGCCCCTTTATCTCTGTCAAAGTAATCAGGGTAATTTTCCGTAAGCAATCCCCATACATGATTCATGTCTTCGTCCCACGATTTCTTTTTGTCGTAATTAAGTCTCATGGAATGGCAAATTGCCGAAGTTACCATTACCCGTTCTTCGCCGCCGTTTATAAGCTGGTCAAACTGTCCGGCTATTTCAGGATTGTTCTTTTTCAATTCTGAAAGCGTTTCCGACGCATGGGACGATAAATCAGCGGTTATTTTCTTAACAGCTTTATTGAGATTTTTTTTTGTTTCATTCATTATGCTTCCGTAAAGCTGGTTATCCGTCTGAGACGCGACTAAATAGAGTTCCCTTACGCCTTCTTTCGCGGAAAGCCTGTCCATAAGCAATGTGTCTTCATGAGAAATAAACTGCCCGGCGGGGCTGATGATAAACACCACATCGCATTTTTTAAGGTATTCTTCGGTTCGCGCCTCGCGGGATTTTACCGGATCGTTTATACCGGGCGTATCAACAACGCAAATATCGCGCAGCGCGTCCTGGGGAATGGATAATTCAACAGCCTTGGTATAGGGCATCATACTGCCTTCCGCGCCTACATAATCATTCAGCTTTCCCAGAAGTTCAGGCAGGGATTTCGCGGCTAAATCTTGCGTTTCCTGGCCGGACGGCTGAACGCCGCTTTTTTTCATGCGCTCGTATTGATCGTAGGAAGCGAATTTAGGATTGTCTCTCATTTCATTATCTGTGATACGTCTGGCTTTATCCGGATCGGGAGTCTCGTTTCTTTTCTTTGCCTTTTCTTCGACATCCTTTTTCTTCTCTTCGTATTTCTTATCCCATTCCGCTTTATAGGCATCGTGATCCTTTTTAATACTCTCTCTTTCCTGAGTAGTAAAATATTCGACTTTTGCGGAAAAAGTATCGCCGTAGTTTATAACCGTAAGGGAAGCGGTCATGGGCGTTGCCGCTTTAGGGAGAACGGATTCGCCGTTAAAGAAAACGGAATTCAAAAGAGATGACTTGCCCGCTTTTACCCTGCCGATAATTCCGATATTGAGCAGGCGGTTTTCTTCTTTAACTTTGGCAAGGTGCGCCCGCATGGCATCGGCGTCAATAATGCCGTACTCCTTGCGGAGGTCATCAGCCAGGTCTCCAACAACATCCTGATACGGGGCAAGCGCCTTTTCAAGTCCGGTAAGACGGTTAATTATTTCTTCATGTGTCATTTTCCCCATGACCGTATTTCTCCGTCAATTTTCTTTACATCGGCGAGTACAGTGTTCAGCCTTTTTTCCTTTTCTGCGTCTTCTTCAATGTTCCCGCTTTTTTGGGCGATCTGCGAGTTAATAACCGCGCTCTGCTGTTTAATCTGTTCTTCATACTGCCCGCTGACATTTTGAATCATAACTTTGACTTGTTCGTTCAGAATACCGGGTATTTCCTCACGGAGTTTCCGTTTAATTGAAGGGAAGATCTCCCCTGAAAATTTGGAGCGTAGAGTTTCTTTAATTTTTTCCTTTTGGTCTCCCCCGATTAATTTCGCAACCGTCTCGATAATTTCCGGCAGGAACATTATTAAAATGCCGATAACCGGGTTGATAGTTGTAACGGCAAGCCCCGCTCCGGATGCGGCTTTAAATCCCATATTCAGCATCGGTCTGGCGACGGCAAGTTTTTCCATCCCCGCCTCAAATTTGCTCTCAGTTTTGTTCTCAATCATGAGGGATTCTCTCCCGTCATAATAATCATTGATTGCCGGCGCGTTACTCGCTATCAATCCGTCCAGCATTATTAACGTATTCTTGACTTTTTCAGTTATGTTGCCAAGGTAATGAGTATCAAGATCAAGGTCTTTCATTACCTTGTCGAGATCCTGGAGAGACTGGGAAAAGTCAACTGATATTTGTTTTGTAATGTCATTTAACTTTTCCTGAATTGAAGAGGTTAGCGCGACTCTGACTATTTCATTGAGACTCCGGGTCAATTTATCATTGTTACCGGTAACCGCAATTCCGGTCAATTCTTCAAGGGCGTCTTCAAGGGCGCTGCCCACGGCCGATACCAGATCGTTGACAAGGGTAACGGAATAACGGCGTTTCATGTCTTCAATATCCGAATCCGCTTTTTTGCGGAGTTTTTCTATGCCGTTTTCCATTTCTCTTACAGCGGAATGAACAGCCTCCGCATTTTTCTTTGAAACATTTAGCTGAAGGCTGATGCCGGTGATTATGTCATCGCATATATCCAGCAGCGGCTCCCGGTAGATTTTTAGAAAAACTTTGTTTACATCTATGCTTTTAAGGCACTCCAGTATTTCATCGGGTGAATTTCCAAACGGCGCTACCGGAGCCTTTACCGCAAGCATATCCTCAATCTGGGTCTGATAGTGGGAAACAAGTTTATCCACAGTATCATTGGGGCGTAAATTTGCTTTGCTTAAGAAAAAGGAAAAATCCCGCCCGAAACCCTCTATTTCCCGCAACCTTCTCTCAAGGGATTTTGTGATAGTGCCTTCCTCAACGCTGGAAAGCACAATGTAATAACAGCCCCGGTCAAGGTACGCCGTTATCGCCGTATTATGCAAATCGAGCGGCGAATCAAAACCGGGCATATCAACCAGCACGAGCGGCTCAATTTCCCTCAGCCTCTCGTTGTTCAGATAGAGCCTTGCATATTGGTATTTGCCGGCATTTTCCGTTACCTTGTTAATTTCACTTGCATGGTAACGGTCAATCTCCCCGTTTTCTTTTACCGCTTCGATGAAATTTTCCGGGGAGTAGTGCAATTCCGTAGCCAGAGAGGTTTCGGGCGTTATGGCAACAGGCAGGACATTAGTCCCAAGAAGGCCGTTAATCATTGTTGATTTTCCCGCACTGAACGCGCCGACAACCGGAACAACAAGCTGTTGCACACGGGCTAAATTTAGAACGTCTGTAACTTTTCCTTCTATATCTGTCGAAATACCGGCAATACTTATTTTCTCTGATAGCGTGTTGCAACATTCAATGGTTTTTTTCCTTGCCTCGATCATACGTATCCTCCTGAATCGGTTAAATTAGATAATAATACAATTTATTGATTATTCTGTCAATGCGTATATGCTCTTTACAGAATTTAAAGATTATGATACATTAAGGGCATGATAAAAAAATTGCTGTTCATCTCTGTTGTTTTTGTATTGCTTTCCCTGGGGACTCCGGTAATTGTTTTCCCTATCATTAGTATTGACGGACATTATTATAAGAGAAACACGATACTTGGATTAAAAGCGCGGCGCGAAGTGTACTTTGATAAAAACCTTTCATTGCTTTCAGACAAGGTAAATAAAAATATTGAAGGGCAATTTTCCGCCTATATGGAAAGTCTCAACAAGGGATCTTTCGCCGATAATACCGACAGATCATTGTCCAATATGATCGCAGAGACTGTCGCTGAAATGGATATGGCGGAAAATAAATTTATTGAGGAATTTGAAAATATACTAAAAAACAAAAAAAAGCGCCCTATAATAATAATGCCTTTTCAACTAAGGGAAACAACCACCAAAGACGCGCTCTTGAATGATATATTCCCGAAAAAGATTAAAAATTATTCCATAAATGACAGGATATATTACAGCATGGCCCTTGATGCGGTAAAAGAAAAATTAAAAACGTTCAGAAATGAATTCCCGCAAATAGCCGGAAAAGCGATTAAAAATATTGTTGTTGGCAATCATGAGCAATATTTAAAAAATTTGGCATGGCAAAAACAAATAAACGCCGATGTTAATAATCCTTTGCAGAAAACGATGCGTGCATTGAGAGAACAGGGCGAGACCATGCAGTTTTTTGAACACCTTATATCGGAATGTGATGTAACCGAGGTATTTAATGATAATTATTTTTTAATTGAACCGGCTGACATATCGGAAGAGATTAAACCGATCCTGTTGCCTGTTTGTATTTCCAATGGAAAATTCTATGATGCCTTTGCGTTAGAAGCGGTTTCCGGAGAAATAGCGGTGTTAAGAGACAGGTGGAAACTAATCAGGGAAGAAAATATCAAGCGAATAATAAACAGCCAGGAAAGAACCGTCAATCGCAATTTCTCTTTATATATGGATATTGATGACGGTATTGATATAGATGAATTGCCCGTCCTGATTTCCTATTACGGAAAACAAATACAGGCTTCCGCCGACTTGTTTGCATCGGATCTGGAACAATGTATGTACGCGGTTAAAGACCTGGATAAATATCCGATTGTGCAATTCAACGGTATAGATATATCCCCGTTATCCATTGATATAGTCAATATAAACAGGAATTTTTATGACGCGGTGGCTCTTTCATCCCTGAACGGCATCATAACGGCTATAAGGGCAAACTGGAACAGGTTTTTGGTTTCAGCGGAACAGAAGATTAGAGATGACTTAAAAAAATTTAATTATAATGATAATAAATATTTAGATAATAATATTATTAATATTGTTTCTGTGGTAGATTATATTTCAGAAGTCTCCGATGCTTCAGGAGGCTTTTTTCAGTACCTGTATGACAATTGTTCTGTTATACCATGGGAATTTGCGGGAACCGCAATTGAAAGCAAAATAACGGAAATTGATATTGAGCCGCTTCTGTTGGGTGTGGTTGAAATCAACGGAATTGTATATTATGCTTCGGGTGTTAACGCCCTGCGGCAATCAATGCAAAATACTATGGGCGTTTTGATCGCGGAAATGCGTAAAGATTTAATATCAATAATTAGTACCAAAGGAGCCGAATGTATCGAAAATATTGATCCTTATCTGGCATGGTATTTCGACTACGGAAATTCCAACGAGTGGGTAGCTTTATTGTGGGGGGCATTCAAAGCCAAAACTTTTGGTTATAATCAGGCTGCCGAACTGAATACGAAATACCGGCAACATTTTTATCCGTTTTTTGAATTGGAAAACGAGATTCAGTCCTGTTTATTGAAATACAGCAAAAAAACGCAGGAACTGGCGGCTTATTATATAACGTGCCTTGATATATTTAAAATGTCACCTTATTTAAACATCAAAACGGATCAGATTATGGAAGTGAATGATTTTATGTCGCCAAGCCAGTTGCCTCTTGATTATATAAGATCATTTATAAAAAATTCCGGAGAAAAGTATAAAGTATCTTTTTTCAGTGCGGATAATAACAAAATATTGAATTACGTCAAAAATGTTATGAACGATGAATTTGATATTGCCAAAGATGCCGATGCCGGAATAAAAATTGGGGCGGCTGACGGGCTTCCGGGGCTGACTATAGGGGTGGGGGTGAGTGTTATAAGTTGTCTTGCTTCCGATGCATCCGCTTTCAAACCGCTTAGGGGGCAAAAGTTCGATGAGTACAAGGCGCTGTTGAAAGAAAATTTTGAAAAATATTGCAGGGATTTACAGACGGCGGCTTTATGAATCTGTTTTTTTAGAATCTGTTTTTTATGGAGGTTTCTAATGAAAAAGTTCTTCCTGGTAATTTGTTTTATCATTGGAAATTTTTCTCTTTTATATGCCGGCGGCGGCGCGGATAACAACGCCAAAGGGAGATGGGCAGAAAAGAGGTGGTCAGGTGAGGCATTGAAAGCCGGTTTGAAAAGAGCCGATAACGCGATTATTGATGCCGATAACCATAGGGATAATTGGGAAAAATTAACGAGCGCCCAGGCTTATGAATCTTCAGAAATAGTTTTACGCAAAGCTGATGATGTCGCATGGCGCGGCGCCATAAACTATAAACAAATTCCAAAAATACAGGGGAGATGGAGCGGCGTTCCAGGGGATTCAAATTTTTTCCCCGATCTTGATCGTATTCCAAAGCGGGGAACGCAAATACAAAAAACGAATAACGCGCCCAAAACATGGAAAGAAATAGGGGAACAGAATCTTGTCCAGGCGCAGCATATTCCCGAATTCGCCGATGAGAGCCGTTTGGCAGTTGCCAATAATTTTAGAAAATTTTCTTCCGGAGAAATCGGATTTACCTATAGACAAGGGGAGCCTGATTTTTCCCCCTTTTCATATAACACGCTTGATGTTAGATCCTCAGGATATAGAATACTTACCGGACGGACCAGCCGTTTTATCCCGTTAGAACAGAGGAGATCCCTTATGGATCTTGGCGATGAAATTCTTGCCAAAAAATGGAATTGGTCAACAACGGATGTAACCAATTTCAGGAGAAAATGGTCTTTAACATGGCATGAGCGTATTGATATGCATACAATTGATCTTGTACCCAATGATATACATTACTTAATAACCCACCGCAACGATCGCGCTGTCGTAACCGCTTTAGCTGTTCCGTAATTGCATTGTATTATCTCCAAACAACTTCCAGGCCCATTGAACTGCAAAGAAGCCTGTAATTCTCCATAAAGTTTCTTTTTGCATATTCAAAATTAGCCTGTCCGTTTTCTTTTACCCTTTTAATTAATTCATTTTCCATCAGATTTAATGATTCAAAAATATACTTCTCCGCATAGTTGTTCATCACGAATGCATTGCTGGTAAAAGTTCTGATATAGTTATAGTTATTTATCTTTGTATCAAGCAACTCTATAGTAATGGTTGATTCATCAACATATATGGTATTGTCAACCCTTTCCATCTTTATTGAATGAGGATTACGAACGCCCAGCTTTAGATAGGTATCATACTCTACAAGAACGAATACGGTTCCAATATTGAGTTTCCACCATTCATTCTTGCTTGCCTCTATAATAGTTAAATTTTTTGGATAGAAAATCTCTAAAGAGGCGATTTCAAAGACAGGTGTAACAACTTCCTGTGAAACATTGACTCGGACGCTTTCTAGTTTTGTGCCTCCCAACAGGTTACTGAGCAATTCGCCAATATGAAATTTGAAAACTGTCTGGGCTACAGCAATCACGCCGAGTATAACAATAACCATCAAAACAAGCTTGAAGAATGTTTTCATTAAAAACACGCCCTCAAAACAAGCACCAAAATAACAATGACAGCTACAATGATCACAATGCTTTTTATGTTCATAGAATCCTCCTGGTTCATTCTAGCATAAAAATAAGAAATAATGCCACTATAATAAGGCGGTTTTTTCAGTTTTGCTGCCGTCTGACTTCATACATCAGCACACCGGCGGCGACAGACACATTCAACGAGTCGATTTTCCCCCTTGACGGTATCCCAATAAGACCGTCGCAGCGCTCCCGCAACAGGCGGGAAATGCCCGAACCCTCGCCGCCCAATACCAGCGCAACCCTTCCCCGCAGGTCTTTCGCGTATACCGGCTCGCCCTGCATATCGGCCCCGTAGAGCCAGAAACCGGCATCTTTCAACTGTTCGGCGGCGCGTACCAGGTTCGGAACCTCAGACTGCGGAACCCAGGACACCGTTCCAGCCGACGTTTTGGAAATAACATCGGCGTGTTTCGCATTTCTCCGGTTGCGGCTGATTACAATATCAACCCCAAACTGGTCGCATGAGCGCAGTATCGCCCCGTAATTGTGGGGATCGGTTATTTCGTCAAGGATAAGCGCCAGCGCGTCGGTTTGATCCCCCAGCCCGTTTAGAAATTCTTCAAGGTTGAGGTTGGCGTTGTTCTGGAAAACGTCTTCAACCTGAAGGGCTATACCCCGGTTGTCGGGCGCAAGACGGTCAAGCTCAAAAACTCCGATCCTGTCTACGCGAACCTTGCTGTCAACCGCAAGGTTTACAATTTCCCTGGCGCGGGGGCCGGCCTTCGCGACCAAAAGAGGCCCGCACGCAAGCCCTGTATTTTTGCTCGCTTTTATTCTTTCCTCAATTGAATGAAATCCTGTAATATAATTCATATTCTTCTTCCTCCGTGTAACTCCGTGTTCTCCGTGGTTAAATTTTTCCTGAATATTTTTTAACAAAACCAGAAGGCCGGTATGTCATTTTTGCCTGCCTTAGTCCTTCATCGCCAAGATCCTGCTCGCGGTTGATGTAGGTAAAAAATTTGGGAAGGAATGCCGCAAACGCCTGATTCATAAACTGGTAAATTCCCTTGTAATGGTCAATCGCTTTTTCAAAATGGAGCGCAAACATTTTTCCCTTTGCGACGCTTTCCCCCAGGCAATAAGCCGCCGGTTGTGCGTCGGCATAATACAGGCACCCGCGCAGGGCAAGGGAATCGAAATTTTCCAGCGCCTCCCTTGCCGCCGAATAATCCCCGTCCTCATGTTTGTCCTGCCGCCATTGTTCCAAAACTTCCAGGGCATGGGGAACAAGTTCCTTTGTCAGGGGCTTCTGTTCATGGCTGTAGGTATGTACAAACTGGTTTACCAGATTTTTTTTCTTGTGGAATTTTTTCCCTTTCAGTTCGGCCAATTCTTCGCGCTGATATAAATAGTCAAAATTATTGCGATCTTCGTTAACTGCAATTCCCCATGCCTCCAGATTCTGCCGTGAAGATTCAAGCACGGTATCTGAAATATTTTTCCAATAATCGTGGGTTGCAAAAAGCGATTCCAGTATATCCTGCGGGGGAGCTTCGCACGGGGTCATAAAAAATTTTTCAGTCTGTACGCCCGATATGATAAAACCCCCGTCAGGCCCGCAACGGCTGATACGGTACTGATACTTGTTTCTGAAAAGGTATAAACCGGAAAATGTAAATTCAGAAACCCCGTCCGCAGTCAGCGAAAGACGGGGGTGAAGGATGTCTTTTTGCTCAAGCGACAAAGGTACAAATTCTGGGTAGCACGGAATTGGCACAGCTTAATTAACAAAAGCCTCTTTAAGCAAGGGCAGATCCAGTTCAGGATAGACCGGAAAGCGATCCAGCAGCTTTTTAACGCGGTCTATTGCCGCCGTTTTTACCGCAGGGTCTACCAGATATTTCGCTTTGCTCTTTACAGAGGGGGCTTTCTCATTTGGAGCCGGAGTCGTGCCCTTTAGCACCATTGCCATGATTGAGGCGATCTCCTCCATTTCCGCTTTTCCCATGCCAAGTGTAGTGACTGCGGCGGTTCCCAGCCTGAGGCCGGCGGTATACCAGGGGCCGTTGGGATCAAACGGCAGGCTGTTCCGGTTAAGCGTTATGTGACACTCATGCAGCGAGCTTTCGGCCTGTCTGCCGGTCAGACCGATACGGTTCACGTTGATCAGCATGAGGTGGTTGTCGGTTCCGCCTGTGAGAACCTCAAGGCCGTTTTTCATACAGGCGGCGGCAAGGTCTCGGCAGTTGTTAACGATACTTTGCGCGTAACGCTGGAATTCAGGGGAGGCCGCCTCGCGGAAGGAAACCGCCTTTGCCGCGATAACGTGGGGCAAGGGGCCGCCCATAGTCAGCGGGCAGCCGTGATCCAGCGCCTCGGCAAATTCGGTTTTTGAGAGTACCAGCCCGGCGCGGGGGCCGCGCAGGGTCTTATGCGTCGTGGAAGTGACAATGTGCGCCCAGGGAACGGGATCGTATTCCCCGGTAAGAACCTTGCCCGCCACAAGCCCGGCAAAGTGCGCCATATCTACCATAAAAACCGCGCCGACTTTGTCGGCAATCTCCCGCATCCGTTTAAAGTTGATCTTGCGCGGGTATGCCGAATAACCCGCCAGAAGAATCAAAGGCCGCACTTCCAGCGCCTGTTTTTCAAGCTGATCATAATCGAGAAGCCCGGTTTCCCTGGCTACCGAATAGCTGTACATATCAAACAGTTTCCCTGAAAGGTTATAACGGTAGCCGTGGGTCAAATGCCCGCCGGAATAGTAGTCCAGCCCGAGCATCCGCTGGTTACCAAACTCCGTCTTGAGTTCCTTCCATTGGCTGTCTGAAATTTTATACAGGTTATACCCCTGGTTTCCTCCTTCTGCATTAAATTTTTCTATCAGGGGTTTTTCGACTCTGGTTTGAAGGATCGCCCAATACGCAAGCAGATTGGCGTCCGCGCCGCAATGGGGCTGCACATTGGCGTATTCCGCGCCGAAGAGCGTGCAGGCTTCCTGCTGTGCAAGGGCCTCGACAGCGTCCACATTTTCATTCCCCGCATAAAAACGGTGTCCGGGAAAACCTTCGGCGTATTTGTCAGTCAAAAGGTTTCCCATGGCAAGCTGTACCGCCATGGAGCAGTAATTTTCGCTGGCGATAAGCTTAATCCGTTTCCTCTGGTTTTCCAGTTCCCTGACTATGGAGCGGGAAATTTCCGGCGCAGATTTTGCGGTTTCGGTAAGGTTGCAGAGATACGCCAGAAGGCTAATATTCACCTTTTCAGGCGGGGTTGACGCTAGATAAGCGGCTACTGGGTTTGTTTTCATACTACATGATACAACGAGCAGGCTTGTTTTTTCAAGGGGATTGAAGATCCCTCTCGCAGAGGGAAACAGAAAATGTTAAGATGACGGCAAAGGTAAATAAAGTCGAAGGAGATCATCCTGGAATGTAATGAATCCATATTTAAGATAAAAATTTTTAGCATTCTGATCTTTCGCGTCAACAATTACACAAAATCCACCTGCATCGTCATTTGATAATCTTGCGACATGTTCACATGCGGCCATTAATAATTTTTCACCAAGCTTCTGACCCTGATACTTTTTATCAAGCGCAAGTTTACCAAGCAGCCAGCATGGGAAGGGCATGGATTTGGGATATTTTTTGGCTATTTTTTCGGGAAAATTTCGTATATCCAAAGTAAAAGGAGAAATGGTATAAAACCCGATGATCGCATTATTATCTACCAATACATGAACTTGGCAAAGCTTGCGTTTCACAAATGACATGGCATATTCTTTCAGAAAAGCGTTTAATTCCAAGTTGCCGCAGTCAAAAGATGAACGGTCATAAGATGCTGATAGCTTGGTAAAAAACATCCTATTTCCACTCTATTCCTGATTTTTTATACCTTTTCATCGCTTCTCGGAAAGCTTTGTTTGGTTTCGGCGGATTCGCCAAAGAATCCATCAATGCGGCGTAGTCGCGCTTCGAAAGGGCAATCGCGCCGAATTCCTGCATGGCCAGAGTCCGTTCATGAATAACTTTTTCACCATGTTCACGAATTGCAGACATGATGAACGCCGAAAGAGATTGCCCCTGCATCGCGGCGGCTTTTTCAGCAATGCTTCTTGTGTAGGTATCATTAAAGCGGATGGTAGTTTGTTTCAAGGCTGTAGCCATGTTTAAACTCCTGGATTTTATCTTATGTCATTATAATATCATAGTGGTATCACTTTGTCAATAACAAACAGCAGGGAAGTTAAGACCTTCCGCTTGCTTACTTCCCTTTACTCCGCGAATACCTGTTCAAGCGGGATTTTCAATTCGGGGAATATCGCTACAGGCATAATGCCCGTATCGTTATAAATGTCAGATGTTATTTTATCATTACTAAAATGATACGCATGAATTTTTTTATTTTCGGGGTCTACAACCCAGTACTCGCGGACTCCGGCATTACGGTACAAATCGAGTTTTTTCTGCATTTCAATCGCGGTGTTGGACGGGGACAAAATCTCTATCACCAAATCTGGGGCACCCCGGCAGCCTTCTTTTCCGCGTTTGGCGGCATCACATAAAACTGATATATCAGGCTGGACTACTGTATCATCGCTTTCATCTTCTTCATAAAAAAGACGCACATCATAAGGAGCCGGATACACCTTACAGGGCTTTCCTTGTAAAAATTCATAAAATTTATAATTAAAAAAAGATAATATCTCCTGATGCCTTGCGTTTGGAGCAGCCATAGCATAAGCCTCTCCGTAGATAAGCTCGTAACGCTCGCCTTCTTTTAGTTCCCATCCCTTATAATCGGCGTAAGTAAAATTCCGCTGTTCTTTTGGCAATGCTCCCATAATACCCTCATTATACACATCCGTAGAAATAAAACAAGTTCTTTCCACAATGCGGTTTATTGACAAATTCATGGAGAATTTGTATATTCTTAAAAAAGGAGAAAAAAGGCATGAAAAAGATAAAAATTACTTTATTGATTGTTATTCTGTTTTCAGGCGCGTTGGTTTTTTATTCCTGCAATAAACCTAAAAATAAAGAAGCTCATACTACAATAATCCAGGTTCATGTCCCAAACCCTGACGGTCTGCCAGGCACAAAAATAGCCTTTGATTACGAGGTTTCTTTTGAGCCTCTCATCGAATTTTTTGGAGAAGCTTTTCCCGTTAAGATTCTTTCAACGGCGGCGATAGAAACATTTCCTCCCGATGACTCACCCAGAATGATTAACACAGATGATTATATCGGTGATTCGTTTGGAGATTTTGGCGTAACCCTTTCAATAAAAAACTCCTCCGAGGTGTCTTCCGAAGGAGACTCCGAAGTTAGAGTCCCTTTTCGTATTGAAATCGAAGGGGACAGATTTATCAAAAAATCAAGCCTGGATGTGCAGATTCCCCAGGATAAGAAATTTGAAATCTTTCCCCGTATTGTTTACGATTATAAAGCTCTGGAAAAATTAACCCAGCCGGCAAGCGAGAATGTTTCTTTTCGCCTTTTTTATGGCTCTGTTCCGTTAATTGAAAAAACAGCGATTGTAAGATTTCACAGTGTAAACGAAATCCCTTTTTATGTAAAAGACAGAAGGGATGAAAATAATATTGAAGATTATACTGAATATTTTGCCGCTTATGTCAATGAAGATGATCCGCTTATTGATAAAATTTTACAGGAAGCATTACAGATAGGCACTGTTGAAAAAATCGGATTGGGGGATTTTAATTCTTTCTCCGGTTATCAGATAAAAGACGATGACGGCGATTCAAGTTTAGCGGTTGATTTACAGGTTCTTGCCATTTGGAGTGTGTTTTTGAAACATAATATTAAATATTCAAACATTACTACCACGTCTACTGCAAATAATAAAATTAATACTCAATATGTCAGGACTCTGGGCGAATCCTTTGGTAACGCGCAGGCGAATTGCGTGGACGGGAGCGTACTTTTCGCAAGCGTCCTAAGGAAGATTGGAATTGAGACCGCTTTGATAATACTTCCCGGACACATGCTTGTTGCCTATTTACGAACCGAAGATAGCGACGCCGATTCCTCGTGGGGTTTTTTGGAGACTACCATGCTGGGAAACGTAAATATATCAAAATATACGAAAGACGAGTCTCTATGGGGGAAATTTAAAAATTTCACCGGTCTGGGAAAAACTCAATCATCAGTAACTCTCGATTCGTTTTTAGCTGCTTTAGAGGCAGGGGAAGAAAAAATTACGGAAACTGATGGAGACAGTATTAAGATTATTGATATATCAACCTGGAGATATTTTGGCATTATGCCAATAGTAAGGCAGTAATATATGCGAAAAGAAATTGACATTTCAAAAATCAAAGCCCTTGCCGTTGACCTTGACGGGACAGCCCTGCTGCCCGATACCAGCATGGGCGAGCGTACTGTGCGCTGCCTGAAGGGGCTTGTTGACAGGGGCATTCAGGTGATGGTTTGCACGGGCAGGGCGATAGAGTCTTCCCAGCGCTATTACAGCGCAATCGGCGCGACAGGGCCGATGGTGTTCTTTAACGGGGCGGAAGTTGCCGAAGTGCCGAATGTCAAAATGATCAGTTCCAATCTGATGGGGTTGGATGTGATTGATTACGGAATCGATCTGGCGCGGAGCATGGATATTCATTACCAGGCGTTTTTCCCCCCGCAAGGCGGCTCCTGGGAGGCGCTGCTCATTGAGAAACAAAGACCGGAAGCGGAAATGTACCACAAGCACACAGGCATAGTCCCCGTTGTTACCGACCTGAAAGCGGTAATTGCAAAGCCGGAGATAAAAGGCTGTTTCAAGGCAATGTTTATTTGCGACCCCTCTCTGCACGACGAACTCCGCCGGAAGATGGGAGAGCGTTTCGGCGATTCGATATACATGGCCCGCAGTTACCCGACTTTTCTGGAGATAATGAACGCCGGAGTATCCAAGGGAGAGGGCCTAAAAACCGCCATGAAATGCCGGGGCTTAAAAATGGAAGAGCTGATAGCCTTTGGCGACGAGGAGAACGATCTGCCCATGTTCAGCGTTGCGGGCTTTTCGGCTGCCCCTTCCAGCGCCAAAGAAAAAGTCCGCGAAGCGGCGGATTTTGTCTTTGGTTCCAACGCCGAAGAGGGTCTCGCCGTTTTTCTGGAAAAACTGTTCAATTAATTGTTATTTGTTTTTTTATCGCCATAAAACTTTTTTCGCTCATGGCGTGTTCCATCTTGCAGGCATCGTGTATAGCCGTTTTTTTATCAACGCCCAGAGACATCAGCCATTCGGAAATCGCAACGTGACGCTCGTACATCGTTTCCGCTATTTTAAGCCCTTTAGCGGTCAGCGTTATATGACCTTCGGCATCTATAACAATGTACCCTTTGGTTTTAAGGTTTTTCATGGCAACGCTTACACTCGGCTTTGAGTATTCAAGTTCATTAACAATATCAATAGACCGGACAGGGTTCCCTTTGAGGCTTAAAACATGAATTGTTTCCAGGTACATCTCCGCCGATTCTTGTATACCCATAACCACCTTATCAAAGAGCAAATAGCAAGGAGCAAATAGCAAAGGAAGAGGCAAAGCGAATTTTCTTACTTTGCTCTTTGCTACCTGCTCTTTGCTCTTTGTTATTGCATTACTGTTTCCGCTCCCTTCTTGTCCAAGACGTTAAGCGAAACCAGATCAAGATACAAGTACTCCTTGAAATTTTCTTCATACGTTTTTAGTTCGCCTGTCGCTTCAACCCATGAGTCCTCGCCGGGGTATAACTTCTTTTTTTTCTTGTCCCACGATACTTCAAAGCCGATAGTGCTGTCATCCCCGCAACAGCCCGGGCCATAACGAAGAACAAAGCAGTACGTTTTATCATAACCTTGATCTATTTTGAAAAGGCCTTCGAGTTTTATCGTTTTTCCCAAATAGTCTTCCGGGTTCCGGTATACGTCATTAACATGGGAAATAAACATTTTGTCCTTTATCACTATTGTGTCTTTTTTTGATACCGGGGGATCGTCTTCTGCTGGTACAAGCGACTCATCTGTTGTTAATACAGGAGGCTCAAATTTTGTCAATACTGGTGACTCTTTCTCTGCTGATACAAGCGACACATCTTCTGCCGACACTGGAGTGACTTGCCTGCTGTTGTGAATTATTACAAAAGAGACGGTTATCGCTGTTACGGCTACGGCGATAATGAGAATTTTCCTTGCGGGTTTGTTTTTACGCATTGGTATTCCTCCTGTATTTGTTTATTATAACCGAATTACGCAGGGTTTCAATAAGATAAAACAGGGCAAAAACGATTATGTTTACAAGCACGACGCTTGCGCCTGTCGGCGTGGCGTATATATATGAAATAACTATACCGATAAAAAAACACGCTATCGAAATTACGGCGGAACAGACGGTAACGCTCCTGAATTTTTTGAACAGGCGCATCGAACTTAAAGCGGGAAAAATAATCAGGCTGGAAATCAGCACCGCCCCCATGATACGCATACCAAGCACTATGGTCAGGGCGGTCAAAAAGGCGATGAGCATGTTGTACAGCCCGGTTCTTATACCGCTGGCTTTTGCAAAGGTTTCATCAAAGGTTACGGAGAACAATTTATTGTAAAACAGTATAAAGAGGAACAGAACGGTAATCGAAAGGGCGACGCTCAGGTACACGTCGGATTTGCTCATTGCGAGAATACTGCCGAAAAGATAATTGCACACATCGGTGTTCATGCCTGTTGACCGTGATATGATGATCACGCCGACGGCGAGAGAGCCGGTTGAAATAAGCGCGACTGCCGCGTCTCCTTTGATCTTGCTGTTTTCGCTCACGCGCAGGAGTAAAAAAGCCGCGGCGACCACTATCGGGATGGCGACATATAGAGGGGCTGTGTGCAGTGCGGTAGCGAGGGCAAGGGAGAAAAAGCCCACATGGGAAAGGCCGTCGCCGATCATCGAGTAGCGTTTCAGCACAAGGCTTATCCCAAGCAGAGAGGCGCAGATCGAGACAAGCGCCCCGACAATGAAAGCCCTGACAAGAAACGCAAACGAAAACATTTCAATGATTGTATCAATCATTGGGGTTTGCCTCCTTTTTTACAAAGAAATTTTTTCCTGTTTCTGATTTAAGGTATTCTTCCATAGGGCCGAAAAAAAGCTGCCGCCTTTGTAAATGCAATACCTTTGTCGCGCAGGAGGCGGCCTCAATGTCATGGGAAGCCATTATTACGGTCATGCCCATTTCGCGGTTGATTTTCGCGAGGAGCCTGTACAGTTCCGCGCTTATCAAGGGGTCTAATCCGGCAAAGGGTTCGTCCAGCACGAGGAGTTTCTCCGCAGCGCACAGGGAGCGGGCCAGTAGAACGCGCCGCTGCTGTCCGCCGGAAAGCTCCCGAAAACAGCGGTCTTTCAGGGCTTCAATGCCGAGCAGCCGCAGGTTTTCTTCCGCTTTTCGCTTGTCCTGTTGGCGGTAAAAAGGGAAAAGCCCCAGCTTCCCCGCGTTTCCCGACAGGACGATTTCAAACACCCCTGCGGGGAAGTCCTGTTTTGCGGCAGCCTGCTGGGAGAGATAGCCTGTCTGATACGGCGCAAATTCCGGAGGAAAGGCGATTGTTCCCTCCATGGGAGGTATCAGCCGCAACAGGCCTTTGATCAAAGTGGATTTGCCGGAGCCGTTTTCCCCGGCAATAAGGAGAAATTCTCCGGCCTGTACGGAAAAGTTCAGACCGGAAATCACACTATGTCCGTCATAACCAAATGAGAGGTTTTGACAGTTTATCTGGCTCATCAGCGCAATGCCTCACGCAAATTCTCGACATTTTTTCGCATAAAATCAAGATAGCCAAGCCCCGCTTCAAAATCGCGTTTGGAAACGTTATGGCAGGCGTGAAGCAAAAGTTTTTTAGCCCCGGTTCCTTCGCTTATGGTGTCGGCCATGCGCTCGTTGGAAAGCTCGATGTGGAACACGACGGGGATTTTTTCAGCTTTGATTTTGTTGATCAAAAAAGCGACAGTAGCCGCGCTCGGTTCGGTTTCGGTGGAACAGCCGGGAAAAGCGGCGTAGTATTTCAGCCCGTAAGCGTCGGCGAAATAGCGGAAAGGGAAACGGTCGGCGAAAATAATGGTATTCCGTTTTGCGCCTGTGGTAACTTCCCTAAAGGATGTGTCAAGCTCCCCCAGTTTGCTAATGTAATCTATGGCGTTTTCCCAATAAAAACCGGCGTTGGCGGGATCGGTTTCGCCTAACAGTTCGGCTATCGCATTGACGATCAGCATAGCGTTTCCGGGGGCAGTCCAGACGTGTTCGTCATACGCCGGTTCCTCTTCTTCGTCTTCTTGCATACCTTCAACGATTTCTTCTTCAACCGCTTCAACGGTTTCGATCATGGAAAGAATTTTCATATTGTCCGTGTTCATGGATTCAAGAATCCGTTTAACCCAGGCATCGCTTTCGCCGCCCACATAGATAAAAATATCGCTGTTCTGGATGGTGATAATATCTCTGGGCGAAGGTTCAAAGGAATGGCTTTCCGCTCCTGGCGGCAGAAGTAAATTTAAGTTTACCTTGTCTTTGGCGATTTGCCTGACAAAATCATAGGACGGAAAAACAGTTACTGTTACGTTGAGCTTGCCGTCTGCGTTGCGTGTTGCGGCGTTTTTTTGTTTACAGCCGCTGAACCCGAAAAGGATCGCGGTAACCGTTAACAGTATTAAAATTATTTTTTTCAAAATTTGGCATATCCCCATATTGGGAAAATAGCATAAAAGCGGGGGTTTTTCAAGGGAAGGAAGCAAACGTCTTTGCTATGCATAAACAGCGGTTTTTTCTGCCGCGTGCATACTATAGGGGACTATTTCTTTAATAAGGTATTAATTGAGGTAATGAGCTAGACTCGTCTTTCCTTCTTTATTTTCATTCGTAAAAAAAACCTTGATCCCCGATTGACTAATCCCAAAATATTCCATAATATAGAAGCAAATATTAAGAATGGGGGTTTTTATGAAAGTCGCGATTAATGGCTTTGGCCGGATTGGCCGCCTGGTTTTCCAGTCTTTGGTGGGACAGAATCTGCTGGGAAAGGACAAAATTGATGTGGAAGCGGTGGTGGATATTTCCACCGACGCGAAGTATTTTGCTTACCAGTTGAAATACGATTCAGTCCAGGGCCACATGAAGGCCGATATAGGCACTGAGGGTGATGATATTCTCGTGGTCAACGGCCACAAGATTAAATGCCTGTCCGGTAAGGGCCTTACTCCGGATCAGCTTCCCTGGAAAGACCTGGGTATCGAATATGTACTGGAATGCACGGGTATTTACAACAGCGAAAAAGCCTACGGACATATCGCCGCCGGCGCAAAGAAGGTCATTCTCTCCGCGCCCGGTAAATCCGCCGATGATTCCAAACCGATTAAGACAATCGTTATGGGCGTCAACAACGAAGAATACGATGCGGCAAAGCACAATGTAATTTCCAACGCAAGCTGCACCACTAACTGCCTTGCGCCGGTGGTTCATGTGCTGATTAAAGAAGGCATCGGGATTGAAACCGGCCTTATGACCACGATCCACTCCTATACCGCCACCCAGAAAACCGTAGACGGCGTTTCCCAGAAGGACTGGAGGGGCGGACGGGCTGCGGCCATCAACATTATCCCCTCGACGACTGGCGCGGCAAAAGCTGTCGGCGAAGTGCTTCCTGTCACCAAGGGCAAACTCACCGGTATGAGCTTCCGCGTTCCTACGCCCACCGGCTCGGTAGTAGACCTGACCTTCCGCTCGGAGAAAGACACTTCTATTGAGGCTATTGACGCTGCCATGAAAAAGGCTTCGGAAACCTACCTTAAAGGCATCCTGGCCTACTGTCACGAAGAAATCGTTTCTACCGACATCATTCACGACTCGCACACTTCAATCTACGACAGCCTTGCCACTCTCCAGAACAACCTTAAGGGCGAAAAACGTTTCTTCAAGGTGGTTTCCTGGTACGACAACGAATGGGGCTACTCGAACAAGGTCATAGACCTGCTGAAGTATATTGACAGCAAAAAATAAGGATCAGGTAACAGGTAACAGGTAACAGGTAACAGAGAAAGAAAAACTCTGTTATCTGTTAATTTTTATCTGTATTAAAGGAGAAAACAATGATTAAGACCGTAAAAACCGTTGACCTGAAAGGCAAACGGGTGATTATGCGCGTGGACTTTAACGTGCCGATGAAAGACGGCGTTGTGCAGGATG
>Ga0268262_10001532_pt1 | contig 28502 bp, 32 predicted proteins | sample TergutNc150P3_FD_190354 | JGI IMG/M metagenome (GOLD analysis project Ga0268262, IMG submission 190354) | Nasutitermes corniger P3 segment gut microbial community from laboratory colony in Florida, USA - Nc150 P3 (SPAdes) (version 2) | ecosystem: Host-associated > Arthropoda: Insects >... | reverse complement strand
CGATGATATTCCGCTGGGCGTCTTTTACAAACGCGTCATAGGCTTTACCGTCTACATTGATATTTACGATTGTACTTTCGGAAATTCCCTTTGTACCTTTGATAAATTCGGAAGCGTCCAGATCGATAGAGACCGCTTTTCCCGATCTTCCGTATAAAACCGCGGGTATGCGGCCGTTTTTCCTGATTCTGCGGGATTCGGCGGAACCTTCTTTTTGGCGATTTTTCGCCTGTAACACTACTTTGCCCATTTTCTAACCTCAATATAATAAAATTCAGGGAATTTCCCTTCTGGGACGACAGGATTCGAACCTGTGAATATCGGCTCCAAAGACCGATGGCTTACCGCTTGCCGACGTCCCACCGCAGGGTAAGCCTACCATAAATCATGGGGATGATTCAATATCATTTCAAAAAAAGCGCGTAAAGCGTCAAGCGTCGTGATCGTCCGCCGTAGCTTCCATTACGTCTCCTGAATCGTATTTTTCCAAAATACGCTGTTGAAGTTCCGCCCTGAACTCGGGATTTATAGGATGAGCGACATCCTTGTACTCCCCTGCCCGCGTTTTACGGCTGGGCATGGCAATAAAAACTCCGGTTTTACCCTCGATAATCTTTATGTTATGTACAACAAAGCAGTCATCAAATGTAACCGTTACATAGGCTTTCGGTTTGCCGCCACCTGTTACTTTTCGGACTCTGATATCTGTAATTTTCATGGCACCCACCTCTCCTTCGAGGGAAAACTTGTAATAAACCAACAAGCCGGCTGTTAAGCAAAGCTGCTGATTATGATTAATAATTATAGTACCACTTTCCGAATATTGGCAAGAAATTTCTTTTTATATTTTTTCAAGCTGTTATTTTACTGAATATTTTTCATTTACTGAGAAATAATATACACTCACATTGAGAGTTTCTTACACGAACAGCAAAATTCCGAGAAATTCCATTTTTTTTTCAATGTTTTTGCCGCTTTTTGCGCCTTAGCTTTATCCCTAAAGATTCCGAAACAGGTAGAACCCGAACCTGAAAGGTTTGCATATTCCGCGCCTGAACTTTTTAATTCAGAAATAATTTCGTTGTATACGGCGCTTTCAGGTTCTTCAAAAACAGGCAGGAAATCGTTATAAAAAGCGTCAAATGCAATTTTTTTTTCAAGCGGTTTTCGCTCAATCTCTTTGCCTTCCCGTTTTTTATCCAGTAACCGGTAAGCGGCGGCGGTATCGCTGGAAAAACCGGGATTTACAAGCGTTAAATACAGACAAGACGGAGATAAAGCTTCAATTTTCTCGCCCCGGCCTGTTACAAGGGCTGCAGCGGCATTTTGCAGGAAAAACGGGACATCGCTTCCCAAAGATGCTCCCATTTCCGGCAGTAAATCGCGGTTTAACGGGTTTCCGGCAAGTTTATTCAAGGCGAAAAGCGCAGAGGCGGCATTGGAAGAACCTCCGCCAAGCCCTCCGCCTATAGGAATACGTTTATTTACACTTATCCTCAGACCTTTTGAAAAGCCGGTCTTTGACTTAAAGAGGGATAGCGCTTTAAAAATGATGTTATTTTCAAGGGGAATGGGGATATAGCCGGTTTCCATGATAATTTCTACGGCATTTTCCCGATTAATAAGCTCAAAACAGAGGATATCGGCAAAATCTACCGCCAAAAACACGCTCTCTATGTTATGAAAACCGTCAGGACGCCTGTCCAATACGGCAAGGTGAAGGTTTACCTTGGCGGGGGCTAAAACCGTCAGTTTATTTATATTTTTAAACATATACCAAGGTTATCATAAAATATTATAAATACCCATTGACAAATTTATATATACTCCCTTATGTTTTTAGTGAGAGGCTTTCTTGCCTCCCAAAGCTGCAATTAAAGAAGTATTACAAGGGAGTTAGTTATGGTTCTGAACGGAGCTATGGAACAAGAGGAACTTGCATTAATGTCTGTTGACGGCCAGGAAACCGTTTACGGCACGGACGGAGAACCGATGCCGGCTTTCATCTTTGGCGATGATGAATACGAAGACGACGAAGACTTTGACGATGACGACGATTTTGACGATGAAGACGAAGAAGAAGATGAAGAAGACGAAGATGATTACGACGACGACGACGATCTGGACGAAGAAGAAGACTACGAAGATGAGGACGAAGAAGAAGACTACGAAGATGAAGATGATGAGGATTTCGACGACTTCGACGAATGACGCGGCATTATGCCGGGAAACTTTTTCTTACGGGTTACCGGCATTGTTACGCCACAATTTTTCCAGTTCATAGAAATCACGGGCGCGGCTGTTCATCAAATGAACAATTACAGAACCCAAATCAATCAACCGCCATTCATCGTCCGTACTTTTCGGCGAGATGCCGGATATTTCTATTCCCCTTTCCTTGCAGAATTCCTTAATGTGGCGTTCAAGCCCGTCCATGTGAGTTCTGCTTGAGACGGTGGCAATAACAAAATAATCCGCCCAATCGTTAATGCCGCGGATATCCAGCAATGTTACATCCTGCCCGTTATGCGTCCGTAAAAGTTCAGCTAACGGTTCTGCGAATAGAGACGAATATTCATTCGATGAATCTTCAGTTTTTAACGACATATCTTCCATTAAAATCTCTTCCGATAATCAACCTTAGATCCGCCTTGTAGTCCAAAGGCTGTAAAGTTTCGCCTTTGGAATCTTCAGTCGATACTGTTTCATTAATAATATTTGTACAGCTTATAACGTCGGCAAACGCCTTTGCCATAGCGTCGTCTCCCGTGTAATGAATAATAACGGTATTTTCATAGTCGCTGCGATCCGCGTTGCCAACGGAAATTATATCGTAGCCGAAACTGCGAAGCATTTCCGCCGTTCTGCCTGCAAGGCCCGTTGTCGCGGTTCCATTTAAAATTTCCACAGTAAGGGTATTGTCTATGAAATGATCTTCAACTTCGCTTGTTAACGCTCCCAAAGTCTGGCGGACAATCTCTTTAACAATTCCGTCCCATCGCGGAATTATAAGCATTTGTCCCGAAACTTCTTTTAAACTTCCGCTTGCTCCGACAGACAAAATATTTGTACGGTTTGTGTCTATATATACAAACTCGCCGAAAAGCTGAGTTAAAGTACGCTGGTTCATGCTTGTTCTGAAAAACGAATAGTACATTTTTGCGACCGCAGGGTTTTCAAGCATTTCATTCATTTGAATCTGACGGTTAAGCAAACCAAGAAAGAAACGGTGTCTGCGGAATACTTCCATTTCGCTGTCTTCGTCCGGCAAGCTGTATGTAGCGTAAACTCCCGCTTTATCGCCGTCTAAAACGGTTATACCGGAAGGAAACAGTATTACCTTCCCGTCATCTCTGTACGAAACAGGCGAAGGAATAAAAATCTCCACCCCTTCGACAAGATCGACTATGGAAACAAGATTTTCCTTTGTAATGACTATGGAAAAATTTATATCGATCCCCAAAAGTTTTTCTATTTCGTTTTCATAACTGCCGATTCTTGCCGAATCGTAAACTTTATCGATTCGGTCTACGCGGTTGATTTTTGTAATTAAAAGTCCTAAATCTCCGGGTATGTCAAAAATCGCGGCGCGTTTTGTCCCGGGATAATACATCAACACATAGGTGCTGACGGGCTTTTTTTCTTCTTCAATTACAAAGAGGATACTGATTACACGGTTGGCGGCAAGGGCATCTTCCACAGGGTTGCTGCGCAGTGTGTATATAGCGGCGGCAATCCCCAAAACAATCAGAAGAATAATCAACCCAAGCAGAAGGCGCGAAGCGCCCGTTTTCGATAAACTCAACGCGATCTTTCCTTTAATTTATCGAGCAGCCGCAACGTATCTTCGGACAAATCCAACGACTTTGATTCCAGCTTGCTGATTTGTTTTTTCAGAACAGTATAAAGAATACTGTCCAAATCTTCATCTACACACATCTTTCTCAAGGCGGGATCGATGTTCCTTGACACCTCGGCTTTGTCGGCAATATAGATTACTTTTGCGAGGGGGCACATATTCTCTTTTCCCGACGTATGAAAAGCCACCGCCTCAAGCACATCATTATTATGAATACAGAAACGTTCCTTTAGCAATACCGCAGCCGCCCTGCCGTGAAGAAGGTTCGGCCTTTCCTTTTCAAGCTCCGAGATCGGCAAACCGTCTTCTTTTGCAAGCCTGAGAAGCATTTTAGAATCAGTTTGTTTCGATAGATCGTGAGCAATACCTGCAAGATAGCCGGCCATCGGATTTATGCCGAAGCGGCGGCAAAGATCATGAGCCAAAAGCGCGGTGTTTCTGGAATGGAGAAAACGCTCGGTAGAAAGAGTGCGGCGCGCGTCTTCCTCTACGCGTAAAATAATAGAGCGGGTTATTTCCTTGTCTTCCGCGAACGGTACGTTCGAGTTCTGTTCATTGCCGTTATAGCCGTAAAGTTTTCTGTCCTCAATTATCGCCCTTGCCCCGGCCGGCACAAGGGAACGCCAATCCAAAGCGTTTTTTATCCTGTACCGTATCATCTGCGAGGAAATATCCATTATATCGTTATCAAGAAGGGTATGCGCAAACGGATAAATATTTACTTCCGCTTCGCCTGCAACGGGCTTTTTTCTGCGAACAACAACAATATCAGCAAGTTCCAGAATTTTTTTACTGTCGCGCCATTTCGGAAAATCGGCGGCAAGGTCGTCCCCGAAAATAAGCATAGGCTTTCCGTCGGGTAAATAGCGGGCGATAATATCTTCGATTGTATCTACGGTATATGAAACCCCTCCGCGCCTAATCTCGCAATCGTCGAGAGTAAGTCTGCTGTCGCCTGCGATCGCCGCGGCAAGCATTTCAAGCCTGTCGCTTGCGCCGCCTTCCATGCCTTCCGCATCAAGTTTAAACGGAGAACAAAAAGCCGGCACCATTACTACTCTGTCCAGTTTTAACGCTGAAATAGCGGTATCCGCAAGAAAAAAATGCCCGTAATGCACGGGATTAAAACTGCCGCCGAAAATACCAAGCTTCACTCTTCTTCTCCTTCGTCTTCCTGAGTCAGGCGCGTAAAAGCCTGCGACAGTTCTTTTATGCCTTCGCCCGAGAAAACCGAAATTCCCGTAACTTCTTCATTTTGATATTTTTCCGCGAGTTCCGCGAGCCGCGGCAAAGTTCCTTCCAAATCGGTTTTTGTCCCTATAAGCATGCGCTTTTTTTTCGGCAAATCTTCCGAAAAGGAGCCAAGCTCGTTAAGCAGAATATCAAAGGCGCTAAGATAGTTGTCCTCGCTTAAATCAACAAGAAAAGCCAAAGCCTTGGTTCTTGAAATATGTTTTAAAAAACGAATGCCGAGACCCGCGCCTTCAGACGCGCCTTCTATCAAGCCGGGAATATCGGCGATAATTATGTCCTTGTCATCAATGGTAAGCACTCCAAGGTTGGGGATTTTTGTGGTAAAAGGATAGGCGGCGATTTTGGGCCTTGCGTTTGTAAAGCGGTCTAGCAGGCTGGATTTTCCCGCGTTGGGAAAACCTACAAGCCCTATGTCGGCTATTATCTGCAACTCAACTTTTAACTTTACGGTCTGCCCCGGTTTTCCCGGAAGGGCTTTTCGCGGCGCCTGGTTAACGGAAGACTTGAAATGAACGTTCCCCCATCCGCCGTTGCCGCCTTTCAAGAAAACAAAATCCCCTTGCTTGCCGGAAAAATCCTTAATGACGTTCCCCGTCTCCGCCTCGCGGATTATGGAGCCCGGCGGCAGAGGCACTATAACGTCATCGCCGTTGGAACCCGCGCAATTGGCGTTTCCGCCGTCGCGTCCGTTTTGAGCCTTGAATTTTCGTTTGAATCTTAAATGGGCAAGGGTGCGAAGATTGCGCCTCACGGTAAAGATTACATCCCCGCCTCTGCCGCCGTCTCCGCCGGAAGGTCCGCCCTTTGGAACATATTTTTCCCGGCGGAAAGCCACGCACCCGTTCCCGCCGTTCCCCGAGGAAACCTCGATTACCGCTTCATCAGCAAATCGTTCCACTAGCCTTCATTGACTACCGAGGCGAGTTTGCGACCGCGGCGTTGGTGAAAGTTGACTTTTCCGTCCGCAAGGGCGAAAAGCGTAAAATCGCCTCCGCAGCCGACATTTACGCCGGGATGAATTTTTGTTCCCCGCTGACGGGCAATGATAGTTCCCGCTTTGACAAAAGTTCCGTCCGCCGATTTTACTCCCAGATATTTTGGGTTTGAGTCGCGTCCGTTTTTAGCGCCGCTTCCGCCGCGTTTTCGTGCCATGTGTTCCTCCGAATGTCTAATTTACAATTTTTAGGGAATTCCCGCGCTACTGATTCCAGCCCTTCGACAAGGAAAACCCCGGCGGCGAAAAGGAATTCCTTTCCGTCCGCGTCATATTCAGCCTCCAGCCACATTTGACCCGGCCTCGGCGCGCCGCCATTGACTGTAATGCCCTTCCTGTCGGAAAGCACCCTTAACGCAGTCCTGATTAAAACCGAAACGGCGGCGCATACAATATCCGTTCCGGATTTTCCAAGCTTGGCATGACCTTCGGCTATACAGGTCGTTAAAACCCCGTCGCCGTCTAAAATCACTTCTATCTCAATCACTTAAGCCGATATATCTCCAATCTTGATTATCGAGTATTGCTGTCTGTGCCCTTGTTTCCGGCGGTAGTCCTTCTTCGGTTTGTATTTGAAAACTATTATTTTTGCGTCTTTCCCGTGGGATTCCACTGTAGCGGACACTTTTGCCCCGCTTACATAAGGGTTGCCGACCTTTACAGAGTCTCCGGATACCAAAAGCACCGTATCAATACTTACAGACGCGCCCGGTTCGGCGTCTATTTTATCTACTTTAAGCAGGGCGCCTTTCTCGGCTTTGTACTGTTTCCCTTTGAATTCTACCAACGCGTACATATTACACTCCAAAATTTGACAATATAAATAGAGGATAGAAAAAACAGGAATAAAAGTCAAGCCTTGTAAGAATTAATTCCCGACAAGAAGGCGTCCGATATTGTACAATTCCGAGATTTGAGAATAAACCGGCGGCTTGTTCCCGGAATCTTTTTTATCCATATCAACTAAAAGCACATACAATTCGTTCAAGAGGTCGGCAAAGACCTGTAAATTCGAGGAAAAATTGCTTACAGCCATGTCCCGAAGCGTCTTATCCGCACCGATAGGGATGGAATTCATTTTATTTCTGATATTGGCTTTATTCCTGGAAACCTCCACAAGGCGGGCGCAGGCGGCAATTTGCCTGTACAACTCGTCCAGATGGAACCCTTGATAACGGAACAACTCCATTTTTTCGGTTAAAATTTCAATTTGATCCCATGTGGATTTATCAACTTGAAGCTGTAATAAAACAGGGCGTAAAAAACGGTTTGAGATATTGGTTCGATAATGCTCGCCAATGTGCTCAATTAGCCTAATAACCTGAGGATCCTTAATTCTGTCCAAAATAGCCTCCGCATAAGTATGTTATCACCGGAAAAGTAGATTGACAAGCATATAAAGTGTAAAATAGTATAATAACTGCACATGCGTCACTATTCAATTTGCGTTTGCCTGATTGCCGTATTATTAATATCGTGCAATGACAAGAAAATAGCCCAAATTTGGACAGATCGTCCGGAATTCGCCCTATACGGGGATTATTTTAACACTTCGCAGAACCAATACAAAGTTAACGTAAAATATGTTGAATATCCTTCAGCGCGCTTGGGCAGGGAAAACCGCAAAAAAACGGATACCAACCCCGACATCGTGGCGGGAAGCTGGATAAAAAACACATCCACAGGCGCGAATTTCAAATCCCTAGACAGCTTGTTTGGAGCAAGTAAACTGTCAAGAACCGTTTTCTATCCGCGCCTTCTTGCTGCAGGCAGAATAGATCGCAACCAATATCTTCTGCCTGTTTCTTTTAATGTGCCCGCTTTGATCTTCTCAAAAGAAAAAGAGCTTGATATCTCAAATTCATTTACAATTAGTTTTGATGAAATAAAAAAATTAAGCGCAAACTACAATGTCTTAAGAAAGGATTCGTATGTACGGATGGGTTTTTCTCCGCTGTGGAGCGATGATTTTTTAATGATTACGGCGGCGCTATTTGATTCTTCTTTTAAAGAAGCGTCTCCGCTTGCATGGGATGCCGCCGCTTTGAACCGTTCAATGAATTTTGTCAACGACTGGACAGTCAAAATAAATAACGACATTCAAGCGGAAGAAGATTTTAAATTCAAATATTTTATTGAACCGCCCGAAAAATTGATTCAATCAGGACGAATCCTTTTTTCTTACATGGAAAGCAGTGAGCTTTTTACATTAAACGAAGAAAGCAAAAATATCCTTGATTATCGCTGGATCATGGAAGACGGCAAAATTCCAATTGCCGAAAACGCCGTTTTTTTAGGTATCCCGAAAGGAGGGAAATCAACAAGAGCGGCAAAGGCTTTTATACAATGGTTTTTTAAAGTAGAAAATCAACGTTTGCTTTTGGAATTCTGCAAGTCAAACAGGATAAACGAAACCGTTTTCGGCATTTGCGGAGGCTTTTCTTCGATAGGGGCGGTTACCGAGCAAATTTTTCCCAGGTACTATCCAATTCTTTTCGGTCGTATGCCGCCCTCCGAATTTCTGACGGCTCCAAATGTCCTTCCTGAAAACTGGTCCGTAATAAGAGAGCGGGTTGTACTGCCCTACCTTCACGACCGCGCTCGCAACAAGCAGACGGATGAAACCGCGCCTCTGGAAAAACGCCTTGCCGACTGGCAGAGAGTAAACAGGTAAATTTTTTCCCTTTTCCTACAGATCCATAATGTAAGTTTTTATGGGAGAAAATCCGTTAAAACATACGGAAGCGTAACTTGCCGTATACGCGCCCGCTGAAAGAAAATAGAGTTTGTCGCCTATTTTAAGATCTACGGGAAGCAGGTACTTATGATCTTCATACAGAATGTCTTGGCTGTCGCAGGTAGGCCCGGCTATAATCACTTCTTCTTCCTCAGCTTCGCTGTCTTCGTTCGCGGTAACAATGGGATACTTAATCGATTCGTTTAACGTTTCTATTAACCCGTTAAATTTACCGGTATCAAGGTATACCCACCTGTTAAGCGCGGTTTGTGTTTTTCTGGAAATTAAAACAACTTCCGTCATTAAGATTCCGCTGTCTCCCACAAGTGAGCGCCCCGGCTCAAGCGCTATGAAGGGTATATCTGCTCCAAAGTCGTCTGTCAGGTATTTGTATATTTCCGAGGCGTAATCGGTCAAATCATTGGACGGTTGAATATAAGAAGCGGGAAAACCGCCGCCCATATTGATCATTGTAAGGCGGATATTTTCATCTTTTTCCAGAGAAGAAAAAAGATACTTCGTTTTCGCTATCGCCTCGTCCCATTGCCCGATATCGCGCTGCTGGCTTCCAACGTGAAAGGATATGCCGTAAGGGGTTAATCCCAGCGAGCGCGCCAGAATTAATAGGCTGTACGCCATATCGGGATGACAGCCGAATTTGCGCGAAAGCGGCCAGTCCGCGGTGCTGGAGTCTCCCATGACGATACGGGCGTAAACGCGGGAACCGGGAGCATGAGCGGCGATGTTTCTTAAGTCGCCCTCGCTGTCGGTAGCGAACATACGCACTCCTTTTTCATAAAAGTACGCTACGTCTTTTGCTTTTTTAATTGTATTGCCGTAAGACATTCTGTCCGGAGATATTCCCATGGACAGGACAAGATCAAGCTCATTACGCGAGGCGAGATCAAAACTTGAACCTAATTCGTCAAGAAGAGAGATTATCGCTTTGTCGGGATTCGCCTTTACGGCGTAGTAAATTCGCGCGTACGGAAACGAATCGCGCATTTTAAGGTAATTGCTTTTTATAGCTCTTAGGTTAACTACAATACACGGCGTTTCAAGGTTTTCGGAAAAATCCATAAAACGCCGCCATTCGACGTCGGAAATATATTCGTTTCTGTTTATCATGCACCCCCCAATCAATTTATGTAAACAGAGTGTAGCGGAACCTTGCAGTTTTGAAAAGGGAGTTTTACGGTTATTTCGTCTTCATCACCTCTACCCCGTTCCACCCTTCGGGCGGCGGGTTTGACGCGTAATCCACACAGCGGTTGTACAGGTTCTCGGCGTTAAAGTCTTTGGGGAGCATAGAAAGCGTCTCCTTGAATTTTTGCGCGGCTTCGGCGAAAGAACGGTTGTAGTACAGCTTCATGCCTTGATTATGCACCTGCCACGCTTTCTGTTCCGCCGGCGGCAAGGATTTTTTTACCGTGAAAATTTTCACGCCTTGGGTTTTTCCCTTTACCGCCACTGTGTCGAGCAATCTGTAAAAAAGGCCGGCGGAAGGGGCGGATTTTTGCAATTCCTTGAAAAGACTTTCAGAAATTAATATTTCAGAATGATAAGTTTTTGTAAGACCTTCCATGCGAGAGGCAAGATTTACAGCGTCCCCGATTACCGTGTAGTCCATCTTGCGCTCACTGCCTATGTTGCCTACGGTAACCTCTCCGTAGTTAAGCCCGATACCTATCTTGAATTCGCATTTTTTAAGCTTGCGCTGGTTTTCGTTAAATTTTTCAACAGCATCCATCATATCAAGACCGGACAGCACGGACTGAAGCGCGTCGTCATCGTGTTTTTCGGGAGCGCCCCAAAACGCCATAATGGCGTCGCCTATGTATTTATCAACGACGCCGTTCCTGCCGTAGATAATTTCCACCTGCCCCGAAAAATACCTGTTAAGCGAATTTACCAAGTCGTCCGGCGCCATTCCTTCGGAAATTGTCGTAAATGAGCGAATATCGGAAAAAAGAATCGAAAGGTTGCGGTTGTCGCCTACAAGCATTTTCTCGGGAGACGCAAAGAAACGCTCGATTACATCCTTGGGAACGTACTTTTGGAAAATCTGACGAATCCGTTCTTCTTTTTTTCCCGCAAGAACGGCGTCAAACGCGTATCGTTTAATTTGTCCGTAAGCGTTGTCCAATTCTTCCGTCATTTTGTTGAATGTCATCGCAAGATTGCCGGTTTCATCATCCTCTTCAATTTCCACTCTGGAGGAAAGATCCGCTTTTTCAATAATGCCTGTCATAGCCGTTACTATGTTTCCGAGCGGCTTTGTAAGGCGGCTTGTAATCAATATAAGAACAAGCACTCCGATAGCGACGGCGACGCACAAGGAAATGACTGTTTGCAGAAAAATGGTTCTTGCATCCCTGTAAAAAACATCTTCTTTTTCAGTTATCAAAATATACCAGTCAAAGGGGGCAAAATAAAAAGCTTGAAAAATCCGTTTTTCTTTGCCGATTACGGCGTATTGAAGCCCCTTGTTTCCGGCGGCTAAAATCTTCAGGAGTTCGGGGGTTTCGGTTTCCAAAAGCCCCACAGGAGAGCTTGCAATGCCGGTTTTTCCGTTTTTATCCGCAGAAAAGATAATTTCCGTATCGCTTAGAATAATACTGCGGCCGTACTGCTCCAAAGCCTTTTTGGCGGCATCGACCATGTCCTTGTTTCCCGTAAAATTATTGTCTTCCAGAAGCTCCCATTGGCTGTTTGCGAATTTTTCAAGCTCGCCCAGTTTAAAACCTAAAAGCTGACGTCCAAGACGGGTAACGCCGTTTACCGCGCTGAAATAAGAGGCTGTCTCGGTCAAAACAAGGGGAACGATAACCAGCGGCAGGACAACCATGAACATTTTGATACGAATTTTCATTTTTCCAGTGTAAATTAAACGGGAAAAATTCTCAAGTTGATTATTAAGATTTCCGATATAATTAACATGAAACGTTATAGTATCAGATGTTTACCGGGCAGTACAGAGTACATTGATATTTTGAAAGAGCTGGATAATGAGTATCTCGTTCGTTTCACACGCAATAACAATGGGGCAATAAAAACGACTGAAGAGACCATTACAAGGCATCTTTTCAATATCTGCGTACAGACCGGCTATCTTAACCCAATGTTGGAAACTTCGGCTGCATAATCTTGAAAACCGAATGGTTCAAAGATTCAAACTTCTGGGAGCAATACGCTCCCATTATGTTTGATGACGCTCATTGGAAAGAAGTGCCGGCAGTTGCCGACAGTATTACACACCTTGCCAATTTCGACTTTTACGGCGAAACCGAAAAAACACAGCTAAGTTCAAACCCTAAGGTACTGGACCTTTGTTGCGGCTTCGGCAGAATAAGCGCGGAACTTGCCCGCAGAGGCTTTTCGGTAACCGGCGTTGACATTACCGAAAGCTACCTTCAAACCGCAAAAGAAGAAGCCTCTCTAGATAATTTAGACATAGAATATATAAAAGCGGACGCAAGAGAGTTTGTAAGGCGGGATTATTTCGATCTTGCCGTAAACCTCTATATTTCATTCGGTTATTTTGAAAATAAAAAAGACGACCTTCTGATGGTGCGCAATGCGTACGAATCTCTAAAAAACGGCAGATCTTTTATCATTGAAACGCTTGGGAAAGAAATCGCCGTCCGCGATTTTGTCGAAACCGAATGGTTTGAACGCGCAGGATTTACGGTACTTACCCAATATGAAGCTCTGGACTCATGGACATTTTTGAAAAATCGTTGGATACTTATGAAAGACGGAAAAAAGATCGAAAAGGTTTTTAATCAGCGGCTTTATTCCGCGTCGGAATTAAGAGATCTGCTTCTAGAAGCGGGTTTTTCAAAAGTTGAGATTTACGGCGATTGGGACGAAAGCCCTTATGATAAACGGGCGGCTAAACTTATTGTAATAGGGAGAAAATGATGCCGGCAGAATACGCAAGTTTTGACAAACTGGAATCCTTTATGAAGGATGTTTTTATCAAGGTTGGAGTTCCCCAAGAAGACGCGGCAATTTGCGCGGAAATACTGATTGAATCCGACAAGCGCGGAATAGATTCTCACGGGATCGGCAGATTTAAACCCATATACATAGACAGGATCAAAGAAGGAATTCAAAACCCCGTCACCAATTTTGAGGTGGTAAAGGATAACCTCGCTATTGCGATTGTAGACGGACATGACGGAATGGGGCACGTTATCGGGAAAAAGTCCATGCAGATGGCGATTGACAAGGCTAAAAAACACGGACTTGGAATGGTTGTCGTGCGGAATTCCACCCATTACGGAATTGCCGGTTATTACGCGACAATGGCGGCAAACGAAGACATGATAGGCGTTACAGGGACTAACGCGCGTCCGTCAATCGCTCCCACTTTTGGAATTGACAATATGCTTGGCACAAACCCGCTGACATTCGGAATCCCCACAGACGAGGTTTTTCCGTTCGTATTGGACTGCGCCACTTCCGTATCTCAACGCGGTAAAATCGAACATTACGAGCGTATCAACAAAAAAATGCCGAAAGGATGGGTAATAAAACGCAACGGTAAAAGCGAAACAAGCCCATCCAAAGCTCTTGCGGGCCTTACAAAAGACATCTGCGCGCTCGCTCCCTTAGGCGGACTCGGCGAGGATACGGCGGGCTACAAAGGCTATGGGTACGCTACGGTCGTGGAAATTCTCAGTTCAGCCTTACAGCAAGGTCAGTATATGAAAATGCTGAGCGGTTTAGACGCAAACGGAAACAAAATTCCTTATCATCTTGGGCATTTTTTTATAGCGATGGATATAAAAGCCTTTGTTGAGCCTGAGCTTTTCAAGAAAACCACAGGCGATATTCTGCGCGAGCTTAGAGCTTCAGCGAAAGCCCCGCGTCATTCTCGTATTTACACCGCCGGTGAAAAAGAATACCTAGCGTGGCTGGATCGCAAAGACACCGGAGTGCCGTTGAACGACAGCCTTAAAAAGACGCTCAATTCGCTCGCCGTGGAATACAAATTAGCCAATTATAGGTTCTAATTTTTATTTATTGAGAAAAAACATTTTCCCTGTTAAAATAAAAAAATGGCTAAGTACATTCTCTCTCTTGATCAAGGCACGACTAGTTCGCGGGCGATTTTGTTTGACCATGAACAGAATATCGCCGCGGTTGAACAAAAAGAATTTACGCAAATTTATCCGCATGAAGGCTGGGTGGAACACGATCCTTTGGAAATTTATTCCACTCAATACACGGTGATGGCCGACCTTATCCGCAATGCAAAGATAAACATCAAAGACATCGCGGCCATCGGCATTACCAACCAGAGAGAGACGACAATCCTTTGGGACAAGAATACCGGAGAGCCTGTTTACAACGCAATCGTATGGCAATGCAGAAGAACATCGGAAATTGTAGACGCGCTTGTAAAGGACGGGCTAGGCGATTATATAAAACAAACGACAGGCCTTATACCGGACGCTTATTTTTCGGGAACCAAAATTAAATGGATACTTGATAATGTACAGGGGGCAAGAGAACGCGCTCAAAAAGGAGAGATTATTTTCGGCACCGTGGACACATGGCTTATCTGGAAATTATCGGGCGGGAAAGCGCACGTTACCGATTACACCAACGCAAGCAGAACGATGATTTTTGATATTCATAAACTTGACTGGGACGATAAGCTCCTTGAAGCGCTTTCCATTCCCCGCGCGATACTGCCCGAGGTAAAACCGTCCGGCGCGATTTTCGGGACGGCAATTATCGACGGAGTTGAAATACCCATTGCAGGTAACGCAGGCGATCAGCAGGCTGCTCTTTTCGGACAGTGCTGTTTTGAAAAAGGGGACGTTAAATGCACCTACGGTACAGGTTGTTTCTTGCTTATGAACACAGGCAGTTCCGCCGCCGCAAGCGCCAACGGACTTTTAACCACAATTGCCGCGGGCTTTGATAAAAAAGTTCAATACGCGCTTGAAGGCTCTGTCTTTACGGGCGGCGCGGTTATCCAGTGGCTTAGGGACGAAATGCGCCTTATCACGGACAGCGCGGACAGCGAATATTTCGCGGGTCGCGTAAACGACACGGGCGGCGTTTACCTTGTTCCCGCTTTTACGGGCCTCGGCGCGCCTTATTGGGATATGTACGCCCGCGGCTGTATCATCGGAATAACGCGCGGAACAAAACGCGCCCACATAATAAGGGCGGCGCAGGAATCTATCGCGTATCAAGTAATGGATCTCTTAAAGGCGATGGAAAACGATCTTGGAATAAAACTGACGGAATTAAAAGTTGACGGCGGAGCGAGCAGGGATAAATTCCTTATGCAGTTCCAGGCCGATATATGCGGCATAAATATTGTACGTCCAGTTGTAAAAGAAACGACCGCTCTTGGAGCGGCCCAGCTTGCCGGCATTACCGTAGGTTTCTGGAAAGATCAGAATGAAATAAAAAAACTTTGGCAAAGGCAGACCGTGTTTGAATCGCGAATGGACGCGAAAAAACGCGGTGAATTAGTCGAAGGCTGGCACAAAGCCGTAGGCAGAAGCCGGAATTGGGACGGAAAATAACCCCCTTGTAAGAATTTCAATTTTATTAGAAAATAACTTTAAGCATGAAATACTTTAATTCGGCAAATCTTGCAATAATAGCCTGTCCCGGGGGCGAGATTTTCGCTGATGAAGTAATTGCCCACTTAAAACAAAAATACCGTCATAACCACACACAGACCGTAGAAAAACTCGCTCAGCTTTACAGCCTTTCCCCTGAGCAGGTGAATTTACAGATGGACTTAATAAACAGGATCGCTACTCACAGCACTCATTCACAGAGCGGAAACGGCGGACATAACGGACAGTTCAAAGTTCCGGTAAAATTCACCCTGTTTCCTAACGGAGAGATAAAATCCGAAATAGAAGAATCAATCAGGGGAAAGGACGTGTATATTTTTCAGGATGTGGAAAATCATTATCCTGTTAAATTTTCTACAGGAATTGTGAACAACCTTTCGACAAACGATCACCTTATGACGATTTTTGTTACGATTGACGCGGTGCGCCAAGCGGGAGCCGAGCGGATTACACTTGTTATACCCAACTACCCCTATTCAAGACAGCACAAGGCAAAAGGCAGGGAAGGTCTTACCGCCAGCCGCATCGGAAAAATTTTTGAAAGTTTAGGAGTAAACCATATAATTACCCTTGATATTCATTCAAGAGATATCACAAACGCTTTCGATAAAATGCGCCTTGAAAACCTTCACGCAAGTTATCAGATAATTCACACGCTTTCCAAAATGGACGGAATTCTAAACGACGATTTTGTTGTTGTTTCTCCTGATACCGGCGCTGTTGACCGCAATAAATTTTACGCTTCCGCCCTTAAAAAACCGCTGGCCCTTTTGTATAAAGAAAGAGATTACTCACGAGTAAGTAAGGACGCGTCTCAGTCCAATATCTCGCAGATACGACTTTTAGGTAGCGTACAGGACAAAACGGTTTTCATGGCGGATGATCTTTTGGGAACGGGCGGCACTTTAATAAAAGGAATGAGGCATCTTAAAGAAAACGGAGCGCGCAGAATCATCTGTTCTATCAGCCTTCCGCTTTTTTCCGGCAACGCGATTTCTCATTTTGACGAAGCTTACAGAGAAGGGCTTTTTTACAGAATTATCGGGACTAACGCTGTTTATCAGGAAGAAGTTTTAAAACGCGAATGGTACATTAATGTAAATATATCCAGGCTTTTTGCCCATGTAATTTCCCGCCTTCATCAAAATCAATCTGTTTCAAGCCTTCTGGACAATGCCGCAATTATCAATAAATTGGTCTCTCAAACCTTGCCGCCTGAACCGCAGAACGAATTACCGTTCAATCAAACAGAAATTGAATGAAAATATACAAACTGCCGGACGAATTTTCAATTCCCGCTCTTCTTTTTGATATGGATAACACCCTTTACACCAACGATGAATACGCGAAAACCCAGATAGATCTGCCTGTAAAATGCCTTGCCGAAAAAGAAGGAAAAACGTTTGAACAGATGAACGGCGAAGTTATTCAATACCGTAAAAAATGGGCGCAAGAACACAGCGGGCAGGCTATCAGCCTTTCAAATACTTTTTTGGCGTTTGGCGTCTCTATCGAAGAAAATATCCGTTGGAGAGATGAATGTTTCAGACCGGAAGACTATCTTGCGCCGGATATTCAGCTTCGATGCGTTATTCAGGTGCTTGCGTCCCGCTTCAACCTTGCGGTTGTCACAAATAATACGGTATCTGTCGCGGCGCGCACCCTTTCTGTATTGGGAATAGGCGATGTTTTAACAAAAATCGTCGGATTGGATACGGTTAAAGCTTCCAAACCCGACAAAATTCACTTTTTAAAAGCGGCAGAACTATGCGGATCCCCGGCAGAGCAATGTATTTCCATAGGCGACCGTTATGACATAGACATTGCCCTTCCCTTAGAAATGGGCATGGGCGGAATTCTTGTAGACAATGTAGAAGATGTTTATAATCTTCCGGATCTATTTGCAGAATGCGGCGCAATCTAGCAACGCTATCTAACGGCGCTGTTCAACAAACAATCCGGAAGATTCTCTCTTATTTCTTAGTTTTCTTTTTCGCTCGTTTTACTGTTTTTTTTGCAGAGGATTTTTTAACGGCTTTCTTTGCTGCTGTCTTTTTTCCTCCCGTTTTCTTTCTTAATTTAACATATTTCCGATTTAAATTTGCCTGATACTCGCAACAGTCGGCGCATAAGGTATATCCTTTTTTTACCTTTCCGCCGCAACGGGGGCATTTCCCTTTTTTAATTCGGCTATTGTACCGTTCTTTTCGCTGTTCGTTAATTTCGTCCCTATGCGCTTCACGGTACTTCCTTTGACGTTCCCTGTTTGCCAGTCGTGTCTTTGCATCTGTCATCATTAACTCCTTTTATTAATAATAAAGATATTATAAGTATAGCATAATATTTTTTTTTTGTATATAGTTTTAAAAAACAATTTTATGTTGGATAAAAATGCATTTATTTTTAATTTTGATACTCGCGTAAAAATATTATTTATATTGATAATTACTTTTCTGATTTTTTATGTTGACAAACTTTTAATTTGTGTCGTATTGTTTTCTTCAATTTTAATGCTTCGAATCGCGTGCAAAATACCGATAAAAAATATCAAACCTCTTATAGCTGTTTCATTGTTGGTATTTATATCGCAGATTTTGTTTGCTTCGGGAGAAAATTACATTATTAAACCGTTTTTCGGTTTATCGCTTAAATGGGAAGGTATTTTCACGGGGCTGACGATTGTCTGCCGTCTTGCCGCATTGGTGTTTTTGCTTCCGTTACTTACTGAAACATCTACCCCATACGGAATTGCACGCGCTCTTACCGGTTTCGGTATAAACTACCGCGCCGCTTTTATAATTACCACAGCCTTTAATCTGATTCCTCTTTTTAGAGAAGAAGGACGCGCTATAATGGAAGCGCAAAAACTGCGCGGCGGCAATTACCTTGAAAACGGGCGTTTTATTTCCAAAATAAAAGCCTATCCCTCTCTGGTTGTCCCGTTGGTGTTAGGCGCTATGAGAAAAGCGCAATACGCCTCTGTCGCTATGGATTCAAGAGCTTTCGGCGCTTTTAAGACAAGAACTTGGCTTGAAAAACCCGTAATGAAAGTTCATGATTATTTGTTCCTTGCGGGTGTTTTCGTTTTTTCCGTACTTGCATTGTTCGGAAATTATTTTTTATTATAGGAAGTAAGGTGTCCGGGCTAATAAATCTAGAAAATGTTTATTATTCATATCCCGGCGAGAAAAAATGGGCGCTTGAAAACATAAATCTTACTGTTGAACAAGGTGAAATTCTTGCCGTAATGGGGGAAAACGGCGCGGGAAAAACAACTTTTTGCAAGCTTTTTAACGGGATCATTCCTTGTCTGGCGGAGGGGCGTTTTTCGGGGAATGTTATTGTAGACGGCGAGAACACAAGGGATTCGCAGGTGCCGCGCCTAGCTCTTAAAACGGGAATGGTGCTGGACGATCCCGACACCCAGCTTTTTACATCCAGTGTTCCGGACGAAGCCGCTTTCGGCCCCGAAAATCTTCTTTTGCCGCCCGAAGAAATTAAAAAACGAGCCGCTTTCGCTCTTTCGGCAGTAGGCCTTTGCGGTTTTGAAGGACGAACTCCAGCGACGCTTTCAGGCGGGGAAAAACAACGTCTTGTAATCGCCTCGGCCATGGCTATGGGCGGGAAAATCCTTGTTTTAGACGAACCTCTGTCCCGCCTTGATCCGCAGGGAGCGGCGGAAATAATATCCGTTTTACGAAGTATCAGGACTCAATACAATATAACTGTAATCTTGGCGACCCATGACGGCAAATCGGCCGCCGCTCTGGCGGACAGGGTTTGTATCCTGAAAAACGGACATATTGCCGCCTGCGATACTGTTGAAAAAATCTTTGCCGACCCCTCTATGCTTGAAGAAAACGGCATACAGGCGGCTAGCGGCGCGGATATTGAAAAAATTTTTACAGTAAAAAACAAACCGTCTTGCGCTCAAGCGGTAAATGTTACGGATTTTTGTTTTTCTTACGGCAAGCCGGACGTTTCTATCGGAAGAATCAGCCTCTCGGTTGAACAAGGCGATTTTACCGCGATTACCGGAAAGAACGGCTGCGGGAAAACAACTTTGTTAAAATGCATTACGGGTCTTTTGCGTCCATCTTCCGGGGATATTTTTATCAACGGGAAGAACACAAAAGAACTTTCAGTGTCCGGCATCTCAAAAGAAATCGGCTTTGTTATGCAAAACCCGGATACTCAGCTTTTTACCGATTCCGTATACAATGAAGTTTCTTTTGCCTTGAAAAACGCCCGTTTGCCGAAAGCCGAGATACAAAAACGGACAGAAGAAGCTCTTCGTACTGCGGGACTTACAGATCCATGCGCTTTTCCTTACGCTTTAAGCAAGGCAGAACGCACAAAGGTTGTAATTGCCTCTGTCTTGGCAATGGGCTGTAAAATATTAATTTTTGATGAAGTTGACGTCGGTCAAGACCGTAAAGGCTGTATACATATAATGAATATCGCAAAGGAGCTTCATTCAAGGGGCTATACAATTATTTTTGTTACACATAATATGTCTCTTGTATGCGAGTATGCCCGCAAATTGATTATTATGAGCAGAGACGGAGTTGCCCAATATGAAAGATAATTTGACTGGAAAAATTCATCCGGCCGTCGTTGCGGTATGGGCGGCAATTTGCGCCGCAGGTTTTTTATTGCCTACCGTTCCCATTTGGGGTACAGGAAGCGTATTTTCAGTTTCTTCGGCGCTCGCTCCTCTTTCGGGGATTTTCTTCGGCCCTATAGCAGGCGCGTTTTGTTCCGCGGCAGGCGGTTTTATCGGCAATTTAATTGCTCCTCATACCGCGTGGATGGGTCTTGGTACTTTCATTATCGGAACAGTTACAGCTTTTACCGCAGGCTGTATCGCATGGGGAAACGGGCCGCCGATTATTATAGATAAAAACGGCAATTTTATAGTTAGCGGCGGAATTATTGTTTATATTATAGGAACTGTTCTATGGTTTGCACAGGAAACAGGCAGAAAAACAATACTTTTACCTCTTGTTTCCTACTCGCTCGGCTTTGTTGTCATGATAACGGGAATTATTTTCGCAGGAAAAATGTTTTCATCCAAAAACCGTTTGTTGAAATTCCCGGCAATCTGGCTGTGCGCTTTCGGGGGGCTTACAGGCGGCGCTTCCATAGGAAACTTTTTTTCACTTTTGTTATACGATCTTCCCGGCGAGCTTTGGAAAGCGCTTGCCTTTATCCAGCCCGCTGAACGCGCTTTATTCGCTCTTGGGGCGGCATTTATCGGCGTACCTTTGCTTGAAGGCTTAAATAAAATAGGAATCCATGCGGGACCGCAGCCTTTAGAACGAAGTCCATCAGAACTTTGTTCTTCAGAACTTTGTTCTGCAGAAGAAGAAATAAATGAAACTTGATTTTCATGTTCACGCGACGCCGCCTGAAATTATCAGGAACTGGAAAAAATACGCAAAAAAAGATAAATATTTCTCCCTGCTGTCAAAAAATCCCCATAATAAATACGCAAGCGCGGAGGATATTATCGCCGCCATCGAAGAATCGGGCTTTGATCGCGCCGTGATCTTCGGTTTCGCGTTTAAAGATCAGGGGCTTTGCCGCCTTGTTAATGATTATGTAATTGAAAAGGTAAAAGAGTACCCCGCGAGGCTTACGGGATTTATCTCGGTGTCGCCTAACGGAAAAGGAGCGGAAAAGGAAATAGATCGCTGTTATGCCGCGGGTCTTAAGGGCATAGGCGAGTTGTATCCTGACGGACAAGACTTCAACATTGGAAGCAAAAAAGAAACCCGCGCTGTTACAGGCGCGTGTATCGAGCGAAACATTCCCTTGATACTTCATGTAAATGAACCTGTCGGACACGGTTATATCGGGAAAAACGATATACCGCTAAAAAAGATAGAGAAGTTTGTCAATAACCATCAAAATCTTAAAATAATTCTTGCCCACTTCGGCGGAGGTATTTTCTTTTACGAGACAATGAAGGAAATAAAGGAAAAATTCCATAATGTATATTATGATACCGCCGCCGCCCCGTTTCTCTACGATTCGCGGATTTACGGCGCCGCCAAAGCCCTCGGTCTTTGCGAAAAAATTCTCTTTGGCAGCGATTTTCCCCTTTTACCGCCTTCGCGTTATCTGCCGGCCCTTGAAAAAAGCGGTCTTTCTTCCGAAGAAAAACAATTTATAGTTGGCGCGAACGCGGAAAAACTGTTAAAATGTTAGTATGTTCCTTTTATTCATGTTTTTCAGTTTTCTGTTTACTCCGCAAAGCGCCAATTGCGAAACATTTGAGTATAAACACAACGCCGGCGACCGTTACCGTATTCTTTCAGTTGTAAAAGAGGACGTATATATAAACCGCGTTCTAAGCCACAAGGCCGAAATACTCAACCGTATCGCAGTAGAGGTGACGGATGTAAAAGACGGAAAAGGACGCCATAAAGCGGTTTTTCAAACCTCGGAACGAGTCATTTACGATTCCACCGGACGGGAACAGCAGGGAGTAACAGGATTTCAATGGGCAAGAGAATACAACTCGGTTTTCGAACGGGACAAACTCGGATATTTAACGATTGATCCAAAATATTTTATGCCCGTTGTACGTAACGTGCCTGTATTTCCCGAAAGGGATTTAAAACTTTTGGAAAGATGGAGCGCGGAAGGCCATGAAATACACGATTTTAGGGACGCGTTCGGCATTGAGGAACCGTACCGCATACCGTTTAACGCGAATTATCAATTTATTGGAGATCTCCCTTGGAAAGAAAAAATATATCCCGCTTTTTCGGTAAACTACAGAATGGAAAGCCGCCCTCCTTCGGTACGCGGACGGCTTTGGCCTAAACGCATATCGGGATTATTTAATCAAGTAGTATACTGGGATCGCGAACTTGGAATGGAAGTCGCATACGAAGAAACTTTCCGTCTTACATTTGAAATGTCGGACGGCAGAACAATAGAATACAGGGGAACCGCGCAGGCTGAGATAATTGAATCCGAAACTTTGGACAGAGAACAATTGGCCAACGAAATTACAGGAGAGATTAAACGTCTTGCCATTCCCGATGTCAGCGTAAAAACCGTAGACGAAGGCGTATCCATCAGTCTTGAAGACGTCGGTTTTTATCCCAATTCCGCCGTTATGCTTCCCGGCGAACAGGCAAAACTCGACAAGATAGCCGAAATACTGAAACGTTATCCTGAAAGAGACATTTTAGTCGGCGGACACACCGCCCTTGCCGGGACAGAAGAAGGCAGAATGAAACTTTCGTCGGAACGCGCCAAAGCGGTGGCGGATTATCTTTTATCCAAAAAGGTGCGCACATCCGACCGCATCGTAATCCGAGGCTACGGCGCGACAAAGCCTGTTGCAGACAACAAAACGGAAGAAGGCATGCGTAAAAACCGCAGGGTTGAGATCACCATTTTGGAAAATTAAATGGAATCAGCGCGGAAAATAAAATATGACATGCTTAGGCTTAACCATTATCTTGAAAGGTTAATCCCTATTACAACGCCTTTCAGCATAGTTCTCGGTTTTTTACTGCCTTTTGTTTTTTCTTTGCTTAAACCTTATGTTCTGCTTCTCTTTGGCATTATGACATTCTCCGGCGCGTTAAAACTGCGCGCCGCGGAACTCGGGAAAAGCGTCCGAAACCCCGCGCCGATTCTGTTGTTTTTCGCCGCCGCCCATGTATTGATGCCCGTTATCGCCATGCTTGTCTCATCACGCTTTTTCGCGAATAACGACATTGTTTCAGGTTTTGTGCTTTTGTTTTCCGGCCCCACCGCCGTCTCGGGCTTTATCTGGGTATTGATCCTAAAAGGAGACATGGCCCTCTGCCTTACGCTTATTTTAATTGACACCATCCTCGCGCCCATTGTTGTTCCCGGAACCATTTCGGTTTTGATGGGCGCAAAGACTACGATGGACATGAGCGGCATAGCGATCTCACTCTTGTTCATGGTGGTAATTCCCACGATTATCGGCGTTACGGTAAACGAAACCAGCAAGGGAAAGATACCCGCCGCCATCTGCCCTTATTTCGACCCATTCGCGAAAATATGCCTTATGCTTGTAATTGCAACTAACGCCGCGCTTGTCGCGCCCGCCGTCAAACTGACAAATCCTCTTATCTGGCAGGTAGGGCTTTTGGTAATCACGCTTACCATCGCGGGCTTTTTGATAATAAAACTTATTACCGTTTTGGTAAGATGCCGCTCTCCAAAAGATATTACAATGATTATTTCAGGCGGCCTTAAGAACAACAGCGCGACAATGACCATAGCGGTAGCCTTTTTCCCAGAAGCCGCCGTCCTGCCTACATTGATGAGCATTATCGTTCAACAGTCGATTGCGGCGATTATGGGGAAGCTGTTTGCCAATCGTCAGAAAGAAGACGGTGTAATTGGTACTTAGAAGAATTTACCACGAACCAACACGAAAATTTAATTATAGTGTTCTCTACACTGCGCTATTTCAAGATTACCATTTTCTATGCGGTATACAATACGATGTGTGTCATCAATTCTTCTTGACCACCATCCTGACAGATTATTTTTTAAAGGCTCAGGTTTTCCAAGACCTTCAAAAGGTTCTCTTTCTATGTCTTTTATTAGTTCATTAATTTTTTTTAACAGTTTTTTATTTTGTTTTTGCCAATAGAGATAATCATCCCATGATGTATCAGACCAGATTTTTTTCAAAACTTACGCCTCAATAAGTTCATGTTCAGCGCCTTTTCCTGCTTCCAGTTGTTTGATCGATTTTGCTAAAGCTTTCATGTTAGCTTCACTGTAAAAAGAGTCAGCGGTAATTTCAAAAGGGATTTTTTGCAATCTTACCGATGTTTTGGCAAAAACATTAAATGCCGTGCTCATAGTTAATCCCGTGTTATTACAAAAAGCTTCAAATTGGTCCTTTAATTGTGAATCCATACGAATATTTATATTAGTTTGAGCCATAAACCTCTCCTTGTATATAAATATACACCTTTTTATTTACAATGTCAATAATTTTATACGCTTCTTAACCTTGATTCATACCTTATCCCATAATACCGCATTAAATGTAAAAACGTATGATTTTCCCCCTTTTTTTCAATATTTTTAAAAACTATCCTATTTTTATCTGCTTTGCGTTATATTGTAATATCTTAAAATTTAGAGTATTATTTATATATAGTACAAATAAAGAACTAGAGCTTTATAAACACATTTTCTCAATAAAAGGCGGATTTTTTGTATTAGTAACGGCAAAAAATTCAAAGAAAGGCGGGGCGGCTTAAAGGTACGTTTTTCCATCGGCGCGAAACTGATAACCATTATCTCTATAATCGTATTGATCTCCCTCGGTTCCATAACCGCGCTTGTTTCATGGCTGGTGCGGGAAGACCTTACAATATCCGCCGAAGAAAACAACTTTGAGGTGAACCGCAGGGCGGCCGCCGAGACCGAACAGACCCTTGACAAAACGCGCCTGCTCTCCCTGTCATTCTCCCGCACGGCGGCTCTGGCGAAGAATACGAGCGTAATACAGGAAGAAGCGGATTATTTCTTTGATCAAAATCCGCAGGTTGCGGCTCTTTATTATACGACAAATTTTCCCGCCGCGTGGACAAACAGAGTTTTCATCAACGAGCGGTTTTTCCTTTCACATGGAATTGATACAAAGCTCGCGGACGATTATTTCGCAAACAGCAATAAAACGCCTGAGAACGCCGCTATGGGGCAGACGATACTCGTCAACGCGTCGCCATTTTTTATTAATGCGCAAGGCTCGACATATCTTGCGGCAATGTTTTTCCCCATTCAGGGAGGAAGCTCGCTTTCTAACGGAAGTTCGCTTTCTAACGGAAGCGGCTGTGTTTTGTTCTCAACCGAAAACCTTAACGAAAGTTTCGGCATGGGCGTTAACTCGTCTTACCTTATAAACGCCGACGGAGATATTATAGCGGACGCCGACATAGAAAAAGTAAAAACACAAACGAATCTTTCTGAACAGGAAATTATCAGGCGTATTTCCAACAGCTCCGAACGCAACAAACAGATGTTAGTCGAGCTTGATATTGAGCCTTCTGTTCGAAGAACGACAGTTCCGCCTTTTATTCTAAATTCATGGGAATATGTTAAACAAAAATTGAATATACGGCGTGAAAACGGAAAAACGCGCCACTACCTTGCCTATACCAAATTGAATACCGCCGGAAGCGTTGTGATCACCACAATCGAGTACGATAAAGTCCTTGAAGGCATAAACGCTACCACACGGCGCAACCTCTATCTTACCGCAGCGATTTTGTTTCTCTCGATAATGTGTATCTGGTTTTTCGCTAAAAGCATTTCCGTGCCGCTTAAAACTCTCGCGGGAGCGGCGCGGCGCATTGAAGGCGGTTTCTTTGACGCGGAACTGCACCCGGCAAGCCGCGATGAAATAGGCTTATTAACGTCCAGTTTCGGGAAAATGTGCGCCGCCCTGAATATTTTCGGCAAGTTTACCAACCGCGATATCGCCGTTCAAGCCATGCGGGGGCAAATTAAACCAGGCGGCTTGTCGAAACACGCGACGATCTTTTTTTCGGATATACGCGGCTTCACCGAAAAATCCGAGAACTTTGTAAAGGCGTTCGGCAGCGAGGCTTCCGACCGCATTGTTTTTTGGCTTAACGAATATTTAACGCAAATGGTTGAATGTGTGGAAAAAACCAACTGTATCAAAGCGGCGCTTATGATGAGGATAGCCCTTTATTAATTAAATAAAAACCGCGAAAAGGAAAACATGGGTAACCCGCCCATTAACATAGGCTGCGGAATCAACACAGGCGTTGTTACAGCGGGGCAGATTGGTTCCGATCTCCGCATGGAGTATACCGTTATAGGAGACCCTGTTAATCTAGCCTCCCGCGTCGAGGCGCTTAACAAACCGCTTGGCACGGACATTCTGATTACCGAAGACACATGGAAGATGGTAAGGGAACATGTCATTGTCGAGGAAATGCCGCCTGTAACGGTAAAGGGAAAAGAAAAACCGGTTCGGCTTTTCGCCGTTGTAAACCATGTTTACGCAAAAACAGGTCCCAGAACTATGGCGGATGTTCGCAGACTGTTAGGCATAAAACCGCCCGATATGTCAAAGGCGAATGTTAACGCCGAAGAGTTAAAGTACAAAATCGGCGGCAAATGAAAATGAGCGCTGAAAAGAAATCAAACGGCAAATTCAGGTTTATAGATTTTCTTGTTATCCTGCTCTGTCTTTCCGGGGCGGTCTACAGCGTTAACCTGTTTTGGAATGATTTGTTTCAAACACTCAACGATAAAAACAAAAAGCCCATCGGGTCTGTATCCATAAAAAGAAATATCGTTCAGCGCCGTATGTCGGACAGGGTAATATGGGACAGGTTGATTAGAGAATCGCCCGTATATTCCAACGACATGATCAGAGTGGGAGGCAATTCCGAAGCCGACCTTCATATAGGCGGCAATAATATTTCTGTATATGAAAATACCCTTTTACGCCTGCGGTACAACGAGGAAACAGGCGAATTTCAAATTGAGCTTACATCGGGCAGTATAGGGCTTGTTACCGACTCAAAGGGAAATGAAGTCGCGTTAAATATTATGGGGCGGCAGGTAAAAGCCAAACCGGGAACCGCGCTTAACGCCTCCGCAGGAGATAACGGCGCGGCTCTGCAAGTAAGCGAAGGCTCGGCGGTAATCGCTGAGGAAGATCAAAACCGTGAGGTTGGCGCGGGAGACGCTGTTTCGATGGACAACGATGGGTTAGTCCAATCCGCGCCCTCGGTTTTTGTCATTCAGCCCAAACCTAACGCACTTTACCGGAAAAGTACAAGCGAGCCGCTTAATGTGAGTTTTTCATGGAACAGGATCAATCTTAAACCGAATGAAACCTTGCGCCTTGAAATAGCCGAAGATCAATACTTCACCCGTTCCGTAAGCGCCCTTAACGAGCTTAACGATTCGGCGCGGGCGGCGCTTTCAACAGGTCTTTGGAACTGGCGGCTTACTTATAACGGCGGCGCTAACAGCGGCGCTAACAGCGCAGTTTTAGCTTCGGGGCGTTTTACCGTAATGGACGTTAAAGGGCTTGAACTGTTAAGCCCCGCCAAAAACAGGCAGTTTTTTTATGAGATTGAACTTCCAAAATTGTATTTCCAGTGGTCGCAGATTGACGACGTATCGCATTACATAGCGGAAGTGGACGTTACGCCCGAATTCAGAAACCCCATTATAAAAAGGCAGACTAGCGCAACATCTTTTTCCGATTCAAGCCTTGGAGAAGGAGTCTGGTACTGGCGTGTAACGCCCGTTCCCGCGTCCGCTCCAGCGCCGACGCCTGTACCTGCCCCAAAACCCGCGCCTTCTTAAACTCCGAGTCAACCGAAGGTTCCGCCTGTTCCGTTTCTTTCCGCTCCCTCTAATCGTCTTCCTGCCGAAGGATACCTTATCGACATAGAAGAACTGAAAAAAACCAACATCAATTTTAGTTGGTCGGCGGTGCGGGGAGCAAACGGTTATATTCTTACTATTTACAAAGAAACCAACGGCGAACGCAGGCAAATTTTGCAAATGGGGCCTGAAAACCGTACCTCATGGTCAACAGAAATTAAAACTCTCGGAAGGGGAAATTTTATCTGGCGCATAGAAGCGGTAAATGTCGGACGCAACAATGTAATCGAACAGCACGGAAGCCCCGCGGAAAACCGTTTTGTTGTAGACATTCCGCGCGCGGGACCCGTAAAGATAATTGACGGATCAGAGGTTTGGGAATGACAAACAAGATTTTACTTTTTATTTTTTTTACATTATTGTTTTTATTCAGCCTTCCCCTCTGGGCGCAAACGCCTGGCGGCGGCGGTCATTATGTCATTGAACAGCGTTATGTGCGCCGACTTGTCTGGATAGGAGACGAATATACCCTAAAATACGAAGTTGTTATTGAGCAAAACGAAAACGGCAAATATAAAACTTATTTACAGGAATTCACCGAGGAGCCGAATCTTCTTGTTTCCCTGCCTTTGGGAAAATACCGTTACC
>Ga0268262_10001531_pt1 | contig 28507 bp, 28 predicted proteins | sample TergutNc150P3_FD_190354 | JGI IMG/M metagenome (GOLD analysis project Ga0268262, IMG submission 190354) | Nasutitermes corniger P3 segment gut microbial community from laboratory colony in Florida, USA - Nc150 P3 (SPAdes) (version 2) | ecosystem: Host-associated > Arthropoda: Insects >... | reverse complement strand
CATTATTCGCTCCAATAATATCTTTTTCTTCATTTCCAATATAAATCATTTCGTTTGTTTGTACTCCAAGTTTTTTTGATAACATAAGGTATCCATTTACATTTGGTTTTCTATAACCAACTTCTACCGATGAAAGTATAACATCTATAATTTTATTATTTTTTATTTTATTTATATCATCTATAACTACCTTTATACTTCCGTAGGGAACATCTGTTAATATACCTATTTTTAATTTGTTTTTCTTAATATCCTCTAATACTTCTTCTGTATCATCAAACGCTTTATTATTTATCATATAATAATCAAAAAAATATTTTTCAATTATATTCTTCTCTTTTATATTTATTTTCATTAAATCCATTATCTCATTGAATATTTGACCTGAAGATATTTCATATTCACGGGGATTTATCCTTGTATTGTATTTTTTCAGTATTTCTATGCAATTGCTATATTCATCTTCTGTTGGTTCTTTATTTATTGAATTAAAACCTTTTTCTAACGCATTTTTATAATTATTTGCCCAACTTAATTGATTTTCAGAATAAACCAGAGTATCGCCTAAATCAAAACAAATTGCTTTTATTTTCATAAATTAATTTCAAAATGGTTGGCTTTTTCTTCCATTTTATTCTCCTGTCTTATGGATAACATCAAAAACTTCGTTAAAATACAATTCCGAATAATTTTTAATTTTCATAGTACTTTCCTTTATATATTATCCTTTGTGTTGATTTTGAGTATATCCGCTAAAAAGAATCGTAAGGGCGGTCATATTTACAGTTCCGGTAGTCTTATAAATATTTTGCAGGTGTTTCTTTACTGTATTTACAGAAATATTGAGTTTTACGGCAAGTTCTTTTTGACTGACACAACCGGTTAAAACAGCATCAATTACTTCCAATTCCCGCTTGCTTAATTGTCCGGTAAATTGAGAGTATTTTGTACTAGTTGTATCCTGAAAAGATGTAGTATGCACGTATCTCATTTATGCTGTCACTTGTCTATAAAAGTTGCTTTAAATTGCCTGCACGCCATCTGCGCTGCCTGACGGCCTGACAATAACGCGACAGGCAAACCACCCGGACTCATCATACGGTGTCCGGCAAAGTATACGCCTTTGACACTGTTCAAAAATCCCGGGTATTGTGCCTGCTTGTCGCCTTTTTTCATGATACCCATCCATGAACCGCGATACGCGCCGGTGTAACGTTCATAGGTAAGAGGCGTTGCAATATCAATGACTTCTATATTTCCTTCGGCCTGGGGATATTTTGCGCAAATAATACGGCTGATTTGCAATGCCAGAGCTTGTTTTTCAGCATCATATCGTCCCTCATCTTTCGCTTTTTTCCAGAAATCATAGGTGTCATCAAGAAAGACAGTGGTCAATACTGTGCCTCCCTCCGGAGCGTAATCTTTATAGCCGAAGTAATTATTAAAACCTAATGTTGAATAGGAAATACCGCCGCAAACAATAGGTTCAGGTAAATCAAACGTAGGAGTTTCCGCGATTTTAGCGCGTATTCCCACGCCAACGAATGTACAGACAGACGATCTGGAATCCTGAAGTAATTTCATAAGCCATTTTTCTTTTAACGGCGTAGTAAATAATTTATGGACAGCAGCTATTGTTTCCTGTGTTATAATCACAGCGTCGGCGGAGAGCGTTCCGGTTTCAAGTTCTACCCCTGTGGCAATACCGTTTTCAATTATTACTTTTTTTACTTTTGTTCCCAGAGACAGTTTACCGCCGAGCGTTTTGAATGTATCCGCCATGCGTTGTGTCATGGCAAGTGAACCGCCTTCCGGATAGCCGCCATCACCGTTCGCCAGTGTGGATAACGTGAATAACAGGGCGGTAGCGCTGTATTCCGGCGGCATATAATTTATAAGTTTTCGCAATGCCGGATGTTTAAAACGGCCGGCATATTCAGCTGTTGACATTTTAATGTTTCGGCCCATCACGGGCAGAGCCGGAAACATTTTTATAAGGCTGCCAAGCTTCATTTTCTTCGGGTTTTTGGTTTTGATGCCTTTAACATCAGTTATAGGTATTGATATTTTGGAAAGCGATTGAACCTCTTTCATAAGTTGATTTATAACCCCGGTATCTTCCGGGGATATGTTTAACAAGTGTTTCCTTGTCTTTTCCATATCGCGGTACAAGCAGATGGTTTTGTTCTCCCATTCAACAGAAGCAAAAACTTCAGGATAAAAAATCTTTACATTATCTGACAATGCGCCAACATCCCGCCATATTTCGTTTATTCCGGTTTTAGGGCTTGAACCTGTAAGCCAATGTATTGCACCTTCGAATAGATAGCCTTTACGCCGCCAACTTGTACACATACCGCCGGGTATGGTGTGTTGTTCAAAAATGGTAACATCGAAACCGCTGCGCCTGGCATAAATACCTGCTGTCAATCCCGCAATACCCGCGCCGATGACTATAACTTGCTTTCCCATAATAAAATTCTCCGTTTAAATTTATACAGACCAATGACAATTTTCACGGTCTTACTCTTAATTAATCCCTTGTTTCCATTATATTAATATATAAAATTAATCATATATTTTTAAAAATAATATCACATCGGACGAATAAGAATGAATATATTTAATCATCTTGGATATCATTTTTTTAATATTATATAAAATTTATATAAAATAAAATCCATAAACCCGTATTTTTCTGTTATTTCATTCATTATTTCCAGTTTTTTATAGTATTTATCTATAATAAAATCTTTTACTTGCCAAGGTATGCATTTTAGATAATAAGTAATAGCCCCTATGTCATTAAATCTCATTTTCCCGATATTTTCATCATACTTTCCTCTCAATAATTTTAATCATTTTTTATTTTAATTTCCATATTATATTTATCATTATTTCTTAATTATAGAGTTAATTAAATTTACAATATTCATTTCTAAGGTTTTTTCTACTTTAAAATAACTTAAAAAGTCTTCCTCATTTCCAGCCATATTGCCGGAAAACTTTTTTATATAATTCGGAATTAGACTTTCTTCTGTTCCTTTTATCAAATAATAATCTGCTAAAATGACAACAATTTCAGAAACATTATGTGAACCATCATCAAAGTTAATATTATTTAACAAATTGTCTGTAAATTGATGTGTATATTCATGCAATAAAATAAAAAATATATTTTGAAAATCATTTTCGGTTTCGGGAAAAGGGATAGCAGCGGAAAAATAATTATTTATAGAGAATCCTCTGCCGTTTCTGGTTATAGAATATGACATAAATACGTTTGAAGATTTATTAAAATATGTAAATATACTATTAAACTTTTTAAGTTTTGTTTTTATGTATCTTTCTATTGATTCCCTAAAAACTGTATTATTTTTATGCAATTTTTCCCAATACTCAAAATAAAAAACCGATTCATTTTCCATTATTTCAATAAACGGGTTAATAAAATACTTAATATCATCTTGTGAAAATTGATTGAAGTTAAGGAGCGTATTCTTTAACTCATCAAAATCATTACAATAAAACGGCAAAAAGTTTATCATTGTTAATCGTCTAAAATTAGCATTATAGTATTCTTGTAATGAAATTATTTTTGGAATAATATTATATTCTAAATCACGTTTTTCTAATGATATTTTATTAATATATTCCGCATCGTATAAATCAGAAGCGTTATTGACTTTCAAATAGGCAAGTACATGAAAAACTAAATCAATATGTTTTGAATATATAAAATTAGTTTCCAATTTTTCATCCTTTATATTTTTTGTGTTTGTACAAGATAAAATACAAAATACTAATAATAAAATAATCAAATACTTTTCCACTTTTTTTTAATCCTGTTTATATATAAAATGTTATTTTCAAAAACAAATGAACAATTTTAATCATTATTTACTCTTTCCGTTACAGGTGTAAACCATTCCATTTGGCAGTATTTTCCGTCATATTGCTTTGTATCAACTCTTTCAAAATATATTTTGTCCCTTAACAAAGAATATTTTGCATTTTTATCATTCATGTATTTCAGAATGGCGCTGTACATTTTATTTGCTATTTCTCTGTTTATATCGTAATAATGATGCTGTCCGATATAACGGAAACGCGCGCACATTGAAGTATTAAAAGTTGTGCCGCTGAACCCATTTGGTATATCGGATAAATTCCGCACCTGAACAGAAGGCAGATATTCAGAATACTTTTTATCATGATTGATCTTATGGGTAAAACCGATATAAACACCGGGGTTTATTGTCTTATTAATATGACGGCGCTCATTTTCCCAAAATAGTTTAGCGGTATTGGGGGCGGTTTTCAATGATATATTAAAAGGTATTTGACTTGGTTTCCCTATTATATGAAATTTAGGAACTACTACGAATTCAGGGCCAAAGAAAGCGTTATCATCCAGTTTGTTTTCGTCAAAAAGATGAAGAGGAGGCTGTATCTTAACAATATCCCCTGTCTTGCGTAAATTACTCGGCGTTCTTCCGAATTCGCGCCTAAATGATCTGTTGTATGACTGCTCGTAGCCAAAGCCGTATTCTAGCGCGATATCAATTATGTTCTTATTCGTATTTAACAGCTCGTTAATGCTTTCGGATAATGTGCGGGAGCGTATATATCCTGATATTGTCCTATTAAACGCAAAATTGAATAACCTTCGTAAATGCACTTCCGAAAGGCCGTATTTTTTTGAGAGAATATAAGCGTCAATATGATTATTAATGCCTTTTTCTATATCTATTAAGATATTTTCAAGCAGTTTATATGGTTTCATTATTTATAACCTATGATAATAAACTAATATGCGTCTTTATATTTTAAAATATATACTACAATAAATAATATGTAAATATGAATATTTCTTATATTTATTTAACATTTCGGCATTTTAGGAAGAATGTGAATTAATAATTATTATGTTAAATATTATTCAAAAGGAATTCTTCTATTATTTCATTAATTTCTTCGGCTTTTTCTATATTCGGTAAATGTCCGCAATTTTTTATTTCATGTGATTTTACATGTTTTAATATTCTGCATAATAATTTTACCGTGTCTTTATTAAAATCCGAATCATTTTCGCTTCCTATTACTAATACATTATTTTCTATATCAAACAATCGTTTTATCGCCGGCGGTTTTAAGATCTGTTTTTTTGTATAATTGCCTTTATAAAAATTATTGTTTTCTGTAAATATATTTTTAAATATTTCCTTAAAATTAATATCTTTTGGGAAAAAATAAGCCCAATAATTATTTTCCATAAAGAGTTCAACCGCTTCTTCTATTCCGTATTTGTGCACGTTCCTGAAATTCTTTATACTTTCCAATGTTAATCTAAAAGGATATTTAAATCCGTTTATAGCCGGCGTTATTAATATTAATTTTTTTACATATTCAGGATATTTTATGGTAAAATCCAGCGCTACGCTTCCTCCGTAAGAACAACCTACAATAATCGCTTTATCAATGTTTTTTTTATCAAGAATTGTTTTTAAATCTTCATAGTCAGAGTATATTCCTTTTGGTAATTCGCTTTTTCCATGACCGCAAAAATCAAATGCGATTGTTTTGTATTTTTTTGAAAAATGAACTATTTGATTATTCCACATTGAAGATGTCAATAAACTGCTGTGTAAAAAAATTATCGGCTCTCCGCTTCCATTTATTTTTATATATATTTTTCTTCCGTTAATGTCAATAAATTCTTCCATAAATATTTCCTTATTCTCTAATGTTTTTAGCGAACAAGCGGTTAGCTGCGTGGCGGTGCGGTACGCCTCCCGAATTGCAATCAAAAACATATTCCGTACAGTGTTCAATATACCAGTCATGGAAATAGGTAAACAATTGTCCCGACTTCCATAAATAAGTGTTTTTTGTTTTATCAGAAGAGGGGGCGATAAAAGGCTTTTTAACGAAAGTATGTAAAGCGGCAATTCCATTATCGTTAATATTAGCTTTATAGTTAGACATTATTTCATCGCGCAATTCAGGTTTTAAATAATGCAATACTCCGCTGGAATAGAGTACGTCATATTTTTCATCCAGACGGTAGTCCAATAAATTTGCGCGGAAAGTCCTTACATTTACATTTGCCTTGTCAGCCAGTCGTTTTGTTTTTTCCAATCCCGCTTCGGAAATGTCAAAAGCGCTTACGTCATAACCGCAACGGGCGAAAAAAACAGCGTCTTTTCCTTCGCCGCAACCTATATCAAGTAATTTTAATTGCTTTTCAGGCGGCAGTAATTCCAAAACTTTAAGGCACATTGTAGACGGTATTACTCCCCAAAAATAATCTTTTTTACGGTAATCGTCTTCGTAATAAGAAGTATCGCTGTTAAAAGCCGAATATCCCATCAGTTTATCGACGCTGATATTGAGCGTTCTCGCGAGTTCAGGAAGCAATGCCGTATCAGGAACGGTTTGATTTGTTTCCCATTTACTTACCGCCTGAAACGAAACTCCCAATTTATCACCCAGCGCTTCCTGTGTTAATCCTTGTTCTTTCCTGTATCTGGCTATATTACCTGACAATATTTCTCTCATATAATTAACTCCTTTAAGTTATTATGTGAACAAATTCTTTCAATATCAATAACCGCGTATTTGAAATTTTTATAAATTCTACCGCGGATTGAGTTGTTTATTTTTCAAGCGAAGCTTCCGGTAAATTTTTATCAACTTTTTTATTCAATATTTCAACCATTATTATATTGAGTAACAATATGCCGCCAATAAAGAACGGAAAAATATTAAATCCGAAAAAAGATGTTATATGCCCAAATAACGGAGGCATAAAAGTAGTTCCGATATAAGCGCTTGCCATTTGTATTCCCATTATTGCCTGTGATTTAACGCTTCCGAAATTTCTCGGAGTCTCATGTAAAAGACTTGGGTATATGGGAGCGCATCCAAGCCCGATTATGAAAAATCCTGGTAATAAAAAGAATTTATCACAAGGCAGTATTAACACAATAATTCCAATAGCGATAAGCCACTGGCCTAAACGTACCATTTGACGGTTATTAAAAAACATTGTAAGGAAACCGGAAATAAACCTGCCTGATGTTATTCCTATATAATATAAAGAAATCCATCGGGCGGCTGTTTCGGGTGATATGCCTTTTTCTATAACAAGGAAACTGCTTCCCCATAGCCCTGTTGTAGTTTCAAGACTGCAATAACAAAAGAACGCTATTAGTATTTGTTTTACTCCGGAAATGCGAAAAAGCTCTTTAAATTTTATTTCTTCGGAAGATTCATTTTTCTCTATGCCGGTTTGAGAATTATTTTTTCCCCATAATGATATTGTAATGAATAAAATTGCTACAAGAAAGCATTGGATCAATCCGATTGAGCGATATCCTAAATTCCATGAATTTCTGTTAAATAAATAAAGCGACATAATAATTGGACCTATAGAAGCGCCGACACCCCAGAAACAATGAAGCCAGCTCATGTGTTTCGCTTTGTAATGAAGCGCGACATAGTTGTTAAGAGCGGCATCAACGGAACCTGCGCCTAAACCTAGAGGGATAGCCCAAATACATAACATGGAAAAAGCGTTTGAGGCGGAAAATCCCAACAGAGCGGCGGCGGTCATTAAAACGCTGAAAACGGTAACAGCGCCGGTACCAAAGCGCTTGATAACTTTTGCGCTGAAAAAACTTGAGATTACTGTTCCGCCGGCGATTATCATCGAAATATATCCGGCGTAATGGAGCGGGACATTCAAGCCGCCGTACATTGACGGCCAAGCCGAGCCAAGCAATGAATCGGGCAGTCCCAAACTGATAAAAGAAAGATAAATAATTATTAAAAGTATAGTCGAAATCATTTTTTATATATCTCCCACATTATAATTGACGCGGCGCATGATACATTTAAGGAATTTACATTTCCTTCTATTGGAATCTTTACTATTTTATCGCATAATTCTTTTAGCTTTACACTCATACCTTTCGCCTCATTTCCAATAATAACCATTACCGGCCTTTTTATTTTTTTATCTTCTAATGATATGCTTCCTTCGGAATCAGTGCCTATTATTTCCATGTTGTTTTTTATTTTTTGATTTTTAATATATTCTTCCAAAATTTCCATGGATTCTATCATTACTATCTTTGTGAAAAAGATACTTCCCAAGCTTGCCCTGATTACTTTCGGCTCATATATGTCTACTCCATGCCCGATTATGAATAACCCGTCTGCGTTGAATGCGTTTGACGAACGTATAATCGAACCTAAATTTCCATAATCACTCGGTCTGTCAAATAAAATGACAAACGGGTTTTCATTTTTAATGTCTTCTAATGTGAAAGGCGTAATTTTTGCGGTTATCAGCATTTCAGACGGATCTGTTTTGTCACTCAACTCATTAAACAATTTTTCCGGCATTTCAATGATTTTTGCGTCTTTATATTGTTCAATTATACTTTTTCCCCAGTTTGACAAGGTATTTATTTCTTTAACTATTATTCTTGTAATTTCTATTTTTGAACTTATCGCCTGTTTTATGCATTCTATTCCTTCAATAAATATCTCGTGCAGTTTATTACGTTTTACCCTGTTTGTTTTAAGAGATTGTATAATTTGATATTCGTCGTTTTCGGCGTTTATAAATAGTTTGTTCATGATTTATTATACTACAATAAAAATAATATATCATGGGAAATTAAAATGAATGTTTTTAATCATTTTTTAGGTTATACCATGCCTTTAATTTACCTTCCTGAATAATGGGAATATAAATTTACCGTGTAATATTCCCGTTAATCCCATAAATATATTCGCGACAATAATAAAAATAAATGAGGGAAGCATTACTCTTGTATATTTATTTTTTATACTTTTTTTGTTTAGAATCGCTCGGGCCAGAATAAATTCAAAAAACAACATTCCGCAGTAAAAAAACAGCATTATTAATACACAGTTGGCAAGGCCGGGCAATATTGTAAATAACACGCTTTCTGTTAAAGGTATACCTGCATATGTATTATAGATTGTTTTAATAATAATTTCTGTACCTGTCCACAAAAACATAATTTTGTATAAAACATGAAGCATTATGCCGCCGCCTATGCCAAGCCCGCCTCCCCATGTAATGCCCGCTCTTTCGCACCAGCATTGAAACTGTTCCAGAAGCGCCTGATTGTGATGCCCTCCGACAAAACCCGCGTTTGAAATTACATAGAGCTTAAATTTGCATAAATTATTTTTGCAATACTGTTCCGCCTCTTTCAGGAAGCGTATAAAATGGGCGGGAATACTGTCAACATAAAGCGGAACCGTTAATACAACCGCGTCCGCGATTTTTAGGTTCTCGAATATTTCTCCGTAATCTTTTGAAACGCCCTGATTGATTGTTTTAACCATATGCGGGAAAAGCATACAGCGCAGGACTTTCGCGAAAAATGCTGAAGCTCCGCCTTTTTTCTTCGGACTGCCGTTAATTATCAATATATTCATTTTAATACCCGCCCTAACTCATTAACATCATTTATCATGTAAAGACATGCTTTTTTAAAACCTATTGTACTGCGGTTTGCTTCTACCATTCTTTCCGCGGCTTTTGCCTCTGTCTCAAGAAAATTACCGTATAAAATCACTGTCAGTAGTTCTCTGTTAACTTTGTATCTTTTTACATGCCTTACTTTCCATGAACGGTATGTGAAAAACGGAGTGCTCGCGGGAACACTGCGATCGAGAATTTTCTTTACCTGCTCACTGTAACTTCCGTAACAATTCCGGCTGATTATTATCGTTTCTTCGCTGTTTCCCATATTGGAATTTTGAAGATAATCGTTTATTTTACAGACACCCGGAGTTACAAACCAGCAATTAAAACAGCCCGCGCAAGGAGCGGAAGAGTCATTCGCGTTAATTATTTTATAATCATTCTTGAACTTTTCCAATTGTGATAATTCTTGTTCGTATAAGTCATGAACCAGTATTTTCAATGTATTCCTCCTGTTACAATATATATAGTAAGTAAAGTTGTTTCATTTGAGAATAGAAATTGTACCGATACGCCTGAATTTATTACTAAGATGCAGTTTTGGTTTCTTTATCCTTGAGTTTTTGCAATAATTTATTTATTTCTTTTATATCCCTGTGAACCCTGATAATGTCAAGCAAATAGAATAAAATATAGACAATAAGCACAATTACGGGCGGAACCCATAACTGTATAACGGAAAACCAGTTAAATATAGTTCCGGTTAAAACAATAACAGCCATCATAAAACAAATATCAAGAAGAAATTCAAAAACAACAAAACGAAACTCTATTTTATGGGTAAAAAAAAGACCCGTAGAGATAATTATGTTCGCCCCTAAAATCTCTAAAACAGTGCTTGCGCTGATATATTTGTCTTCTTTAAACATGACAATAACCGTTAAAAGAAACAATACCGCCCCGGTGCTGGCAAAAATATATGTAATAATTCTTTTTATATTATCACTTTTCATCAAGATTCTCCTTTAAAACTTTTTTTATATCATCAAGATATTTTCTGGTAATAAAAACCCGTTTCCCGTTTTTCAATATCGCTTCCATGCGCCTGTTGGAAAGCGGTATTATTTTATCAAGCTTGTTTATATTAATCAGGCAGTATTTACTGATTTGAACAAAGCCGAATCCCGCCAATTTCTCGCTGATTTGATACAGGCGGTATTTGGTTTTGTAATATTCATTTTCGCAGAAAAGTACCGCTATTTTATCTTCGCTTTCAATGTAATAAATATCCGGCGCGTTTATCTGTTTTACGCTGTCTTCGGTATAACCTTCTATCTTTAAGCTGAGTGAATTGATGAAAGAGATAATTTTTTCTACGGTTTTATTTTTTTCAGGATATATGATCGAGACTTCGATGTCTTTGTGCGACTTTCTTTGTTCAAGGTTCAGGAGCATAATACATATTACGCCATAAAGTGATTATCATTCAATATACTTTCTGTATATTTATTTCTTGGAGGAATTGCAGAATTCGTCAAATTGAGGCTCTACCGCCAGGAAAACGTCAACCAGTTCCGGATCAAACTGCCGCCCGTTTTCTTCCAATATAATCTCTTTCGCTTTTTCCCGGCTGAAAGGCGTTTTATATGAGCGTTCCGAACGCAGCGCATCATAAACATCGGCAATGGCGATTACGCGCGCGAGAAGAGGTATCTCGTCTCCTTTTTTACCGTCCGGATATCCCCCGCCGTTCCATTTTTCATGGTGATGTTTCGCCATTACAAACGCGTTTTTCAGAAAATCATCGTCCTTCGCGAACTGCATAGACTTTTGCAGGGAGTCCGCCCCTTTCGCGCTGTGGCTTTTCATTACATCAAACTCGTCGTCGTTTAATTTCCCGTTTTTAAGAAGGATGCTGTCGGGTATCGCTATTTTTCCCATGTCATGCAATAAGGAAGATTCCGCCATTCTTTGGATTTCCTGTTCAGTAAGCTGATGCCCGCGCCTCGCCAATTCGCGAAGAAGGATTGCGACATATTCGCTTACGCGTTTGGTGTGTACTCCCGTGTAGCCGTCTTTTTTTTCTATTAGATCGCTCATTGAGTATACAATCGCCTTTTGAAGATTGCGGATACTTTCGGTCTGCCTGTCAACTTCGGATTGCAGTTCTTTGTTAAAACGCTCAATCTTTTCATGAGATTCGTTAAGTTGACGGATTAATTCCTCTTTTTCCGTAATGTCGGTTACTATCACGACAGTACAGATCATCTCATCGAATTTATCATAAACATAATTGAGCGAGATTTGGCATTTTTGTTTTTCTACCAAACAAACGGCGTCGCAGTTGAAAACAGACGCGTCTTTTTTTTGGCGCTGCAATGTCAGCGATGTATTCCCAAAGTAAAACAAGTCAAACAATTTCAATCTTTTAAGCAGATCAATTTTATTCTTAAAAAAACTTTCCGAAGCCGTATTGCAAAGCACAATACTGCCCATATCATCAAGAATAAGCACGGGTAGTTTAACGGCCGTATAAACATAAGCGGCAAGGTTGGAAATGTTAAAACTAAAACTGTTATACTGGTTGGCGTAATGATTACAGATAAATAGAAGCGCCAACATTCCTATAAAAGGGATAAGTTCTATATAATATGAATTTAGGGAAAATAACAGGCAGACAAGGGAAAGAAGCGATACCAGAGAGGCTATTGATATTGTTTTTGCCTGCAAACGGTCGCGTTTCAGGGATGCGGTTCTTATCCATTTATATAACAGAAGAATCAGGCAAATGAAAGAGAAAATAACAATTAAAAGAGTAAATATATTAAAAAACGGGGAAGCAAGAATATTAGCCGCGTCAGAAAAGGCAGCTAAAATAATATAAATTGAGGCAACAGCAAGTGAATTGGTTGAGAATAAGACAAATTGTAATATTTTGAATTTCTTGGAATTGATTTTTGAAAGATTAAGGATAAAAGCGAAAAGAAACGGAACAGCGATAATTTTTATTGTTGATAAAATAATATTTGTTGTGCTGAATATATAACTTGATTCGCCGAAACGCACGTTTTCCGATAAGGCTTTATAAAACGAAAAGCAGGTGTTAAAAGTGGAAATCGCGACTACCAAGCAAATGGCAAAAAAGTACCAGTTTAAAGTGCTGCGCCGGTTTTTCCCCACAATTTGAAATACGCCCTGAAACAACGCGAGGAAGGAGATTACAATATATATAAAAATAAAAATCAAGGCTTGTTTCTCCTTTTCAAATTACCTCTTAAAATTATTGTTTGATTAATTATGTATGTCAAGGCTGTATTTTTAGCCGAAATTCGGGTAAATTCAACGAATTTTCACCTGTTTTTCAAGACGAAATTTATGGGCGGTTGCCGTCAGTTTTAGTATATTTATATATATATATAAAATATATATATAATAGTTAAAAATGTAATAAAAAGGAGGTACGATATGAGACTTAGTACAAATTTAGTTAATTGGTCTTCTACTTACTCTGTAGGGGTAAAAACAATTGATGATCAGCACAAAGGGTTATTAAATTTGGTTAATGACATGTACAATCATGTTACAGGCGATGAAAAGGAAGAACGGGAATATTTCAAGAAAATTATTCAACAAGCGGTTGAATATGTAAAAGTACACTTCGCGACGGAAGAAAAAATAATGCTTGCTGTTAAATTCCAAGGTTATCACGAGCATAAAAGAGCTCATGATTCTTTTATATTGACTGTGGTTGACAATATAAGGGATTATGAGGCCGGGAAAAGAGTAACGCTTTCATCCTTTACCCATTTTCTTAAAGACTGGATTTTAACACACATAGCCATAATGGACAAACAATACTTTGAACACTTAATGAGAATCGCAACGCGCAAGGAAAACAACAAGCTGAGTATTACCGCCCAAGATATTGCGTGTTAGAAATTGACTTAAAATAAATATGATAAGAAATGTTCATTTAAAAATATATTTAAAAATTTTTGAAATGATATAAATTATTCATTTACTCTTATTTTTATTCCTCCATAATATTTATGGAGGAAAATCATGACTAGAAAAAAATTTTTTTTGATTGTCTTGTCGGCGGTCCTGACCTTCGCGGTATTTGGACAGGAATATGATCCGGAAAAAGATTTTACAACACAGAAATCAAGTGACGGAAAATCCTTGGTAATTACAGGGTATACGGGAATGAATACGAATATACGAATTCCTCCCCAAATACAGAACAAACCTGTTGCGGCTATAGGCAGTTCCGCTTTCACGGGAAAAAATCTTACCGGCGTTATTATTCCACACGGAGTTACAGTTATCGGGAAAGGGGCGTTTATGGCGAATAAGCTTACAAACGTAATAATTCCCGAAAGCGTTACTGTTATCGGAGGCGGATCGTTTATGGAGAATCAGCTTACAAGCGTAACAATCCCTGACAGCGTTGTTTTTATCGGGGAGAGCGCTTTCTCGAAGAATCAGCTTACAAACGTAAAAATCTCCAACAGTGTCACTTCTTTAACTTTTGACGTGTTCTCTCATAATAAACTGGCAAGCGTTACAATCCCTGACAGTGTAACCGCCGTCAGGGCTCAAGCTTTTTGGGATAATCAGCTTACGAGCGTAAATATTCCCGAAAAAGTCACATTAATTCATGAAAGGGCGTTTGAAAAAAACAAACTTACCGCTGTAACACTCCCCAACAGCGTGAATTTTCTCGGAGAAAGGGCGTTCGCGGATAATCCGCTTAATACCGTAACAATATCCGATAATGTGAACGCCCTCGACGTGAATGTGTTTACTTCGTCTTTTAAGACGGTTTCCAAGGTAAACATCGGTTCTAATGTTAAACTGTATTTCGAAAATCAACCGGCCTCAAGACCGGATTATCTTGCGGATAAAGATTCAAACGCGTCATGGGCGGGATTTAAAAATATGTACGACGCAAAGGGAAGAACAGCGGGAACCTACACTTTGAATAAAGGTGAATGGAGCGTGCGCCCCAGATAAACAAAAGAAATTGTATCCGTCGTTAAACGGCGGGTACAATTTTTATTTTTCAGGGTTAAAAACGGCGTTATAGGCTTTTTTTGGATTCAAGTAACGGTCGAAGAGGCAAGGAGTCCCGGCGGAAAGCCAGCTGTTGTAGTCGTCGATGCCCCACATTGTTACCCGAGATATGTAAGCGGCGTATTCTTTGTACATCTTGAAAAGCTTGGAATATATTCTTGCTTGTATAACGGCATCATTTTCGGACATGATTTTGTCTTTTCCGCCGCCTTCCTCATTATTTGCAAAATTTATATCCAGTTCGCTTATTGCTATTTCAATATTCAAAGATGTGAATTTTTCCATAGATAACCGCACTCTGTTTTCGTCAAACCATTTGATGCTGTAATGAGACTGGATCCCCAAGCCTTCGATAAGGTTTCGTGTCTGTCCTGTTTCTTTCTTGTACCGTGTGTTTATCTCGTTAATCATATTACATACGGCGTTGGTTTTATTCGGCCAATCCAGACCGCTGTCATTGTAATAAAGGGTAATGCCGGGATCGGCTTCCCGTGCGGCGCGGAAGGCGGTTTCAATGTAACTTGCGCCCAACGCTTGATACCAAGGGTTATCGGTTCGCAGGCATTTTTTCCAGTTTTTAACGTCTTCCGCGGAAAGGTAGTTCCTTACCCCTTCGTTTACCACATCCCATGAGTTAATTTTACCTTGATAATGGGTTAAAACGTCGGTAATATGATTTTTAAGATTGTCTTCCACTTCCGATTTTGTGCCTTTTGTCATCCATTCGGGAGTCCAATTATGCCAAACCAGAACATGCCCGTGAACAGGTATTCCGTTTTCCAGAGATTTATTTACTATTTGATCCGCGTATGACCAATTATATGCTCCGCCTCGGTTTGTCGTAAGCGATACAGGTTTTAGGTTGTTTTCCGGGGTTATAATATTAAAATGGTTCTTTATAACGTCAAAATACGCACCGTCCATGTATCTTTCGTTAATGATATTACCGACGAGAAAGTTATTCTTGTATAACGATCTTAGCCCAAAGGATTGAATGGGCGGGGTAGTCTTTACCAAATGCCTGTTTTTGCGTAAATCGCCGGGGGTAAACCCGAATTCCCGTCTAAAGCTGAGTATATAAGCCTGCTCGTAGCTAAAACCGTACTCCAAAGCAATGTCTTGAACATTTAATCCTGTATATAACAGATCGCCTATGCTTGCCGACAGTTTTCTGGAACGAATATAAGTCCCAATCGGCATTTTAAATGTTTGCTTAAAAAGCCGCTGTAAATGGACGGAGGACAGGTAAAATTCATCCGCCAAGATATCTGCGTTGATATCGTCTTTGAGGTTGTTTTCAATTGTGTCCAAAACGCCTTCCAGCATATCGCTTGTTTTACGCATTTTTTTTCCCCAAAATCCCTCATTATAAATATATTGTTTTTTATTATTTAAAAATGAACAAATTTCATCATTTTATATTTTTTAAATGATAAAAACTATTCATTCAAATTTATCTATTTTTGATATAAAAGAAAAGTGTTTTTCATCATATGAGAGCAAGACCAAAAAAAAGCGAAGAAAAAAGCTTGAAAAAGCCTCTTTCTTCGCCGGGCATAACGCCTTTGCGTCTTGCTCTCTTTTTATTTACAAACCATTGGCATCGTCAATTAAAGCGTTCCATTGCAATGAAACAGTCTCAATTAACTGTGCAGGTTCATTTTCAGGGTACCGTATTTCATATGCGATACCGCCTCTTTGAAGCCCGGGAACATGAAGATGATATTTCCACAGCCACAAATTATGGTCGCGGATCATCGCTACTGTTTCATCAACGGCTCTTTTATCCCTGTAGTTGGGATATAATTGAACTTTCCAGTTGGTGTTGTCTATAGGGGCTATCCATGCCTGATAAGCCCAAAGAATCGCGTCAACCTGTTCTTTTGTAAATCCTTTTCCGGGAATCACGCATACATTCTCATCGTTAAATACGACATAGTTTTTTGCCTTTGGGCCTTTTGGCGGAAGAACCATACCCCAATCGTCTTTCATATGGCGAAGATCGTTTGTCGCTTGAAATTGCTGTGCGATACGCATGGCGCATTTCCCTTCATAAAATTCGGAAACATACCAGTTCCACGGCGTTTTGTCTCCCGCAGGTTTCGGTTTCATAACTTTTGCATCTCTTAATGTTACATAAAACCTAAGAGCTTCGATAAATTCGGACCTTCCTGACGCATTAACAAGCATTCCGTTCTTGTCTCTGTCCACATACATCGCGTTGTTGCCGGAAATTAAAGCGTCCAGAATCTCCGTGGAAAGGTCTTCCGGCATAGCGTATATATCGGTTACGCCGTCATTGTTAACATCTCTTGTGAGTTTTTTTGCGATTTCAAAAAAATTTGCCCATGTCCATGTTCCCGCTTTTTGAAGATCGTATGGCAAATTAGGGTCCAATCCGGCTTCTCTGAACAATCGTTTGTTAAAAAACACGCAAGCGGCGTGCTCGCTGGAGCCGTAACCTTCGGCAAAAGCGTAAGCGTCGTTATTGCGTCCGTTCTTGAATGTAAAAGCTTTCGTAACGGCTTTGTTCCATTCAATAGGGGTAGTCGAGTCCCAGTTAACGGCTTTGCTTGTGCTGATAGGGTATAAAAGATTCTGGCGATACAGGGTAAGCGCCCAATCAGGCTGTACTACAAATATTGAAGCCGCCGGTTTTCCGGCCATAATTGAGGACGCAACGATTTGGGGCATTTGCTCCCAAGATGCTATTTCTTTTTCCGTCATTGTAAATTTATATTGCTGCAGCAGTTTTTTGCGGTATTCAAGCTGTTTTTCCTGAAAATCACTGCCCACCCATTGATTCGACGGCGGATTAGCGGCGGTATCGTAATATCTCCACCATAAACCGATAACGATGTTCATCCCTTTAAGCGTTTTTTCGATTGCCGCCGGGGCTTTTGGAACTTGTTGAGCAAAAACAGAAGTAACGCTTAAGAACAAAAATAAAAGAACAAGACAAGCAATTAATTTGTTTTTCATTCTCTTCCTCCTAAATACATAAATCATGTTTCAAACACGCGCTGACAGCGCGTTACTTAACACCGGTAATTCAAGCACATAATAAAAATTAAAAATGAATATTTTTTATCATTGCTTTAGTTAAAATATTTTTGATTATTTTTTAAATGATGAAAATTATTCATTTTTAACTCATTGCACGGACATAATTCATTTTAAGGAGAAATAATTTGAATAAAAAATCATTAAAAGAAATTATTTTTATAACGTTGGTTTGTTGTTTTTTTGCTGAATGCGCCGTATCAAAAACCGCTTCGGACAATAAGGAATTAGCCGAAAATCCGGTTGTTAACGGAACGGTATTTAACGGTAACAGCAACGGAAGCAGGCCTCTGGCGGGCACTCCCTACAGTTATGAGATATGGAGCGCCAGCGGAAACAATAACCGCCTTATTTGGCGCGGACCTGATACCGGCGGCGGGGCGGCATTCAGAGCCGAATGGAATAATGCTGACACTTTCTTGGGCCGCGTCGGATTATACTGGAACCGCGATAAACCGTATACTGAATATAAAAATGTTTTTTGCGATTTTGAGTTTACCAGATCCGCCGATGGCACCGCCGGCGGACATTCGTATCTTGGAATTTACGGTTGGTCCAGGAATCCGATGATAGAATGGTACATTGTGGACGACTGGTATGGAACCGGAATTATTCAACCCCGTAATATAGGCGGCGGAGCGGTAAAGAAAGGCGAGTTTATCGCGGACGGCGCGACTTATTTTATTTATCTTGCCACAAGACCCGCCGGTTCAGGCAATATAGAAGGCAGTAAAAACCCTTTCCCGCAATATTTCAGCATACGTCAGGAACGCCGCCGGAAAGGAACAATTTCCATAACAGAACATTTTAAGGCATGGGAAAAAATCGGCTTGAAATTGGGGACTAATATGTACGAGGCGAAATTCCTTGTTGAGGCGGGCGGAGGCACAGGATGGTTCGACGCTTCATATATTTCAATTTATCAGAAAGATTGAAAAAAGATGTATTTTCCGGAAAATACAAGTAGAATATTATAAGGGGTTAAATATGCGTAAACACCATCAGGAATCTATCGAAAATATGATAGCCCACTACAGGCAAAATCCGGAAATAAAAGCTCTGTTTCTGATAGGTTCGGTCGCTACCGGCGCGGAACGCGAAGACTCGGATCTGGACGGAGTTGCCGTTGTCTCTCAGGAATATTATGAAGAAAAGAAAAAAATCAGCAGGGAATGTGAATCGGTTTTCGGAAAATGCACCTATAAAGGCGGTTATTTTGACGTTCATTTTTTTACCCGGCGTCAAATGGAAGAATTCGCGGTAAGCGGTTCAGAACCTATGCGGAATATGTTTGTCAACGCTCGCGCGCTTTTTTGCGATGAGCCCGGTTTGCCGGAGCTTGCAGCGAAAATCCCCGTGTTTCAAAAAAAAGAAGCGGAGGCAAAACAGCTTCGGTTTTACTGTACTTTCAAGATGTTTTATACTTATTATTGGAATATTTGCAAGCCGGAAGGTTTTTCGCGGCATCATGTCGCTAACGGTATGGTTTACAATCTATACCGGCTTATTTTAATTGAGAATGAAATTTTGTTTCCTTCCGTGCGAAAAATAGAAATGTTCGTAAAAAATGCGAAAAATAAACCGGACGGTATAGTAGAAAAATGCGAGAAATTCATGGATAATTTAAAAGATGAAGATGCTGTCGCGATAATTGAAAGTTATGAAAGCTGGACGTCTTATAAGTATCCCGATCCCAAAGATCACCAATTTATAGCCAACAATTATTCAAACCCATGGGAATGGAGTTAATATGGGATAAATTTATCGATACAGTCGGTGTCAGCATAGGGTTTTGTGTAAAAATTATTAATAATATTTATTATAACTTGTTGGGAACAGAAATAGGTTACAGGGTATTTAACGGCAGAAACACTTTTTATTTCAGTGTAAAATGCGACTTTATTATTTTTATGTACAGTATTGCCGCTTACGTTAAATAATAAATACCCTGTTACCTTCCGCCGTTTCTAAGAATTAATTGTCATGAAATTCAGAGCATCCGCAAAAAGGGCATCTTGCAAATTCAAAGTTGATTCTGCGAAGGCATTTTTTGCATTTCTTCTTTTCAACCAATTCTTCGGAATCTTCTGAAGACATTTTACTATCCTTTGAGCGGAATAGATTCTTAATAAGCTGTAACATGTAAACCTCCAAATAAGTTAATTTAAATATAAGATAAAATATTTTTAAAAATTAAAATGAACAATTTTAATCATTTATAAAAATTTATATTATTTTCTTTTCAATTAATATTTTTACATCGTCCATTATTGATTCTGAGATTTCATTGTTATCCAGCATATCCAATAATTCTTTTTTTGAAACCGTTTTAATATTAATAACTTCTGTTTCCTGCAATTTTGTTTCTTCAATATTAATATTTTGAATAATTAAATAAGTATCCTTAAAATCCATTTCTCTTTTTCTTGTATATAATAACTTGCAATTTTCTTCCTTTATTTTAATGCCGATTTCTTCTTCAACTTCTCTTAATGCTCCCGTAAGACTGTCTTCTCCTGCAAATAATGAACCTTGGGTACATTCCCATTTTAACGGAAATTCTTTATTGGGGTGCCTTTGAGTAAGTAATATTTTATTTTGATTGTTAATAATCCAAACATTAACGACAATATGATATTCACCCGTATTTAATTTGCCGCTATTTAAACGCAGGCATTTTTTATTGAGTTTTTCTCTTTTTTCATTATACAAATCCCAATATTCCATATGTATTTCCCCTTTTATTCAAGCGATTAATAAATACTATATACAATTTGACGATATTATGGTATAAAATAGACAAATGGCATTCATAAAAAACCTGTTTGACCGTAATTTTCTTGAATACGCCTCCTATGTAATCAAAGACAGGGCAATTCCCGATCTTGAAGACGGGCTAAAACCCGTGCAGCGGCGTATCATGCATACTTTATTTGATAAAGACGACGGAAAATTCCATAAAGTCGCCAATGTGGTAGGGGAGTGCATGAAATTCCACCCCCACGGAGAAGCTTCTATTTATCCTGCGCTTGTAGTTCTTGCCAACAAAGAACTTTTTATCGACAGGCAGGGGAACTTCGGAAACCTTTACACGGGCGACGAAGCCTCTGCGCCGCGTTATATCGAATGCCGCGTAACGCCGCTTGCCAAAGATGTTTTTTACAACCCAAAACTGACTCAATGGGCGGATTCCTATGACGGCAGAAACCGAGAGCCTGTAATTTTTCCCGCGAAGATTCCCGTGGTGCTTGTCATGGGAGTGGAAGGGATTGCCGTCGGCATGTCCACAAAAATTCTGCCGCATAATGTTTTAGAAGTGCTGGAAGCGGAAATCGCCTGCCTTACGGGGAAAAAGTTTGACCTTTACCCCGATTTCCCGACAGGCGGATATGTTGATATTTCCGAATACCACGGCGGAAACGGTAAAGTTCTGGTGCGTGCAAAGTTGGATACTTCCGATCCAAAGCGCATACTTATTACCGAGCTTCCGTTCGGCTCAACTACAGAGAGTATTATAAACAGTATCGACAGCGCGGCAAAGGCGGGCAGAATTAAAATACTCGGAATTAACGATTTTACTTCCGAGAAAGTAGAAATTGAAATTAAACTTGCCCGCGGAGTATACGCTCAGGAAACAATAGACGCTCTTTTTGCTTTTACCGAATGTGAACAGTCAATTTCCGTGAACTTGCTAGTAATTAAAGACGGACTGCCCGCCGTAATGACTGTTAACGAAGTAATTAAATATCATGCGAAACAGCTTGTAAAAATCCTTACAAAAGAACTTGAACTTGAAAAAAAGGAGCTTCTTGACAAGCTTCACCTGCGCACGTTGGAAAGAATTTTTATCGAAGAGCGTATTTACAAAGGTATCGAAAAGATGAAGACCGCGAAGGGCGTACAAGACGCGGTTGTTGCAGGTTTTAAACCTTTCCTGAAAGAAGTAGGACCCCGCGGCATTTCGGAAGACGATGTAGAACACCTTTTAAGAATCCCGATCCGCAGAATTTCTTTGTATGACATCAACAAAGCAAAAGATGAAATGGAACAGATACAGGCGCGAATCAAAGAAATAAACAACCATCTAAAAAATATTGTCGCCTATTCCGTATCATGGCTTAAGGGTATTATCGCCAAAATAAAAGCCAATGAGGAAATTAACGGCGGAAAAAGAAAAACAATTGTAGGCGCATTTGATAAAGTCATCGCAAAGGAAGTTGTAAAGCGGGACGTTGAGTTAAAATACGACAGTAAAACAGGCTACCTTGGAACAAATGTGTCGGGCGCGAAGATTGCTGAAGTTTCGCCTTTTGACAGGATTCTTGTTATCCGCAAGAACGGAATGTACACGATAATGGAATTAAGCGAGAAAACATTTGTCGGCGCAGATGCGTGGTGGATAGGGGTTGCGGACAAGGACGCTCTTTCTAAGACAATTTTTACAATAATATTCAAGGAAAAGGGAACCGGTTTCCCGTGCATAAAACGCTGCGTAATCGAAGGTTGGATAATGAACAAGGATTATTTCCTTGTCCCGGACGGAGCGCAGGTTTTGCATGTAGATACAAGGCAAAAATTTATTTTTAGCGTTAAATATGTTCCAAAACCTAGGCTTAAAGTTCTTTCGGAAGATTTCAAAGCGCATGATTACAATGTACGCGGCGTTAAAGCAGGAGGAATCAGGCTTTCCGCGAAAGAAGCCGCAAATGTTGAATGTAAGGAGAAAATAAAATGACAAACGATTTTGTTTTCGATTCATCTTCGGGAATCCCCGTAGAAGAACAAAAAGAAATACTCGCAAAAATAAACGGGATAGCGGAAAAAAGACGCCGCCATTTATCGCAGTCGGCAGTTGAAGAAACTGCTGTAAAAGCAAAGAACAACAGCGCGTTTTTCCCGCTTTTGGTAAATATTACCGCTTTATTGGTTTTATGCGGCGGCGCGTGGTTTATTTTTTATTTTAACGGGAAAAAAGATGTGCAGGTAAGGCAGGGAACCGGCGCTTATGATTCGGCGGAAAAGGCGCTTATCGACGAGATTCGCAAAGATTCGGCAATGAGCGAGCTTGAGAAAATGTCATACGATCAGGAGAAAGCCGACGCCATCGAAGCGCAGCTGGCTGGCGGTCTTGAGACAATAAGCGATCTTATAAGGGATGCAAAATATGATCAGGCTGCGAAAAGCATAGAAAATTACAGGTATATTAATAATAAAGGCGTTTTTCCTTCTTCGCGATCCGCTCAGGCAAAAAAAGAATTTTACAATAAGGCGTTTGATTCCATGGAGACGATGATAACTCATCTTCGCGTTACAGGTGGAGCGGACAGCTTGGAGATGTTTACCAAAAACGAACAACTGGAAGCAAAAGTCAGCGAAATGCAGAAAACCCTTGATTCATTCAGCGGCAGTTCGGGGCAGCAGGCGCGCCGTCTTAAAGAAGTGGAAACAAAATTGGAAACAACAGTCGCGGAAAAAGACAAAACCATCGCGTCTCTTGAAGCTGAAAGAAACAACTTAAAGCAGTCTGTGTCCGACTTAAATGATGTCGCCACCGGAAAAGATCAAAGAATCGCTGAACTTCAAAGCCAGCTTGACATTATCCGCCAGCTTCTAAAGGATTAATTTTTCCCCAATAGCGCGGCGTATTCCGTCTCGTAACGTTTCAGCCTCGGATTGTCGGGGGAAATGGCAAGAGCTTGCCTTAGATAGTGAACCGCGCGGCGTTCTTCGCGGCGGCGGTGGTAAATTTCAAACATGGCGATTAACGCATCAAGATTGCGCGGGTCTTCAAAAAGGCTGGAGCGAAGGTCCCCAAGCGCCGCTTCTTCATTGGACTGAACGCGGCTTCGCAGGAAAAAAAATCTGCTTTTATCGGCCCCTGCGTTTGCCGAAGCTATTCTGGTTTCCAATAACCTGGACGCTTCATCTTTTCTGCCGTTGTCGATCAACGCGGATATATAAACGGAAATATATTCATTTTTTGATGTATCTCTTTCATATAGTTCTTTGGCGAACGTAAGCGCTCTTGCGTTGTTGTTCAAACCGCGTTCCACACTGTACGCGTCCTGAAGATCCTGATCGGTGCGGCGGATGGGTAGAATACGGTTTAAATATCCTTGCGCCTCCCGCCAGTTCTCGCGTTTAACGGCGTCGCGAAGGCTTAAGCTGAGCACCGTAATTGAAGATCCCGACATTTGCCGAAGATGGTCTAGAAGCGCCCTGCCTTCTTCTTGATCCGAAGCGCGCTGAGATTCCATAAGAATACCTGCGGCGTAAATTACAACTTCTTCGTCGTCGGGATTTGTGCGCAATATTGAACGCAGATAATTCATGGCGGAATCGCGGTTGCGGTTTCCTTCCGCCTGCAATCTTGCGCGCAGGAATAAATACTCTCTGCTGTTGGGATTAATTGCGGAGTAAGCGTCTAACGGAGCATTTGCCTGCGTATAATTATTTTGTTCTATCAATATATGTGCTTTCATAAGCAAAAAATCACCGTTACGAGGATCGTTCTTTAATATATCATCCACAACAGGCATAGCGCGTAACCAGTCCCTGTTGTCATAATAGGTAACTGCAAGCTGACGTTTAATATACAAGCTGTCAGGATATCTGATAATAAGATCAGAGAGCATGGCTGCGGCTTCGTTTCTTTTTCCGCTAAGCGCTAATATACGCGCCGAACCTGTAAGGGCGGGATAAAATTCATTACTGATAGAATACGCTTTTTTATAAGCGTTTTCGGCGTCTGTTAATTGATTCATGCGTTCATATAGTAACCCGGAAAAATAAGGAGGCAATACCGAATTAGGTTTAAGCTCGCCGGCCTTTGACAGATTTCTCAAAGCCGCTACAAGAAGTTCGCGGTTTGTCGTACTGTTAATTGCGAAGAACGGCAGTATATATTCAAAAAAGTCGGTTGAGTTCTCTCCGGGGTGGACATAATCGCCCTTTTCCGCTTCTCTAATAATGCGGTTGTAAACGGAGGTCTGCGGAAGATCAAGATTGGCAAGCGCCAGCTTGGAATCGGGATAAACTTGCCGGACTATTACCGTAATAAGGCCGTTCATTGTACGTCCGAAATCAACATTGCCGAGATCCCTGCTTCGGATCAACTCTTGCGCCTGCGTCATTGATGATAAAAGGCCTGTTTCCACCAAACTCCGTATTTCTTCAGCTAGACCTCCTGCAGGAGCCCTGATATCTTTGTTTTTGGGCTGTTCCTGAGAGGTTGGGGTATTATCAGCCGTTGATTTACATGAAAAAAAAATCAACGCAAATAGTAAAAAAACTATTTTCAATTGCCGGATTTTCAAGATCACCTTTAATTATCTGTACATTAATAATTCCATTTCATTATGTCCAAAGACATTAAAAAACTACATTTTCATAAAAACCTGATATACAAAAGTATACTGTAATGATATATTATAAACAATGAAAAATATGAAAATTTACATGATATTTTTGACAATTTTGCTGTTTTTTTCCTGTGAAATACTGCCTTTTAAAAGCAATGTTTCCGGTATTAATTCTTATTACATAACCGGTACAAGAGAAAACAAAGAACATATGCGCGAGCTTGTTAATCTGTTAAAACTGGAAGAACCGGGCAGCGAGGGGGAATTTGCAGTAGTCAGGGAAATTGCCGCAGGTTTTGCCAGACAAAGGGATTTTAACCGACTTATTCATTTTTTGACTACAAGAACGATAAAAAATCCCGCCGATCCCTATAATGCTTACTATTTAATGATGATCGCCTATGCCTATATTCAGCTTGATTCCTTGCCGATAGCCGCTATGTACTTCGATTTAATCGTTAAAAACTACCCCGATCTTTCGATTAATGACGAGTCTATTCACCTTATTTGCCTAAGGCAGTTAATTCAATTGAACAGCAATCCGGAACGTCAAGTTTGGTATTATAATGAAATAATTTCCCGTTTCCCGGATCAAATTGATCCCGGAACCGCTTATTTTATGCTTGGACAGGCTTGCGAGTATATCGGCGACTGGAACGGCGCTATTCAAGCGTATACCAACTATTTGCCTTATACCGGCACTTTAATCTACGGTTACCCGAACGCCGACCAGTACGCGAAACATCAGGTTGATTTCAGCAAATCCCAAAAAGACTGGACATTTGAAAGCCTGCCCGCGTTAAGAAACGCCATTGAAACCGCTCTTGACACGGGTAATGCGTGGGCGCTTAAACGTTGTCAGGCAAAGGTGAATTTTTTCGGCCGTTCCTGGGGGCAGTCGGATACCGATGATGAAGGCAGAATGGCGGATTTCAATGTTGCCGAATTTATGTATAACAATCGTATCCGTTACGCCTCTACGCTTGACGCTTCTTCCAACGCTACCGAAGCATATCTTAGGACTACAGGCTGGTCCCGGTACATGGAAACGTGGTATCTGTACTTCAGAAAGATAAATTTTCCACAAGATCCTGAAATTCACGGCAGATGGGAATGGGCCGGGATATACTACGGAGAAAAATTTTAGTTTCCGATAATAAAAAGGTGAATGTAAAACCTATTTCGTTTTTATTAATCATTTTTTTTGCCGTTGCCGCGTCCGGTCCCGGCTTGCTCCATGCTCAATCCGATATTGAGCGTCCTCGAACTGTTCTTGAGCTTAATCAGCCGAGGGATCCCCGATCCCTGCTTAAGCCTTCTGTCCTTGAACAGCCCCTTTTCCTTCGTTATTACGACCATTACACAAGCCCGAGCGGAATTGCCTACATGAACGCCGTAATGGAAAGAGCGAGCCTGTATCTTCCGTATATCAAGGAAGAGATAAAAAAGAGAAAACTGCCGCCTGAATTGGCGTATTTGCCCGTAATTGAGTCCGATTTTGTTATTACGGCAAAAAGTAAATCCGGCGCTGTGGGGCTTTGGCAGTTTATGCTGAACAGCATTTCCCCGTTTAACATAAAAGTAAATGATACTATCGATGAAAGGCGCGATTTTCAAAAATCAACAAAGGGAGCGCTTCAAAAACTTGAAGACAACTACAAAGCATTGGGGAATTGGGAGCTTGCGCTGGCGGCTTACAACTGCGGTCTTGGGGCAATGACCAGGACAATCAAAAAAACAAAGCTCCGCAATTATTGGGAATTAAGCAGGCGAAAGGATATAAGGCAGGAAACTGTTGATTATGTGCCGAAATTCCTGGCGGTTGCCTATATTTTGTCCGATCCGCTTCGTTTTGGAATTGACTGTTCCCGGGAATCTCCAAAATGGACAACCATCCCGCTGAAAAAACAGGTTTCGCTGGATACGCTCGCCGCCGAATCAGGTGCGGACGGTGAACTGCTCAAACTGTTGAACGCCGAATTGCTCCAGGGAGTAACCCCCGCAAACAGGAATTTTCAGCTTAAAGTCCCCGTATCCCATCTTGAACCGATAAAAGCGGTTTTGGGGAAGGAAAACCTTGCTCTTGACAGCTATCATCGCCATACCGTGAGCCACGGCGATACCTTGTGGTCAGTGTCCAGGCGCTACGGCGCTTCTGTAGATATGCTTGAACAGCACAATCCGGGCATTTCGGACCGTTACCTAAAAATAGGAGAAACCATTGTAATTCCCGCGTCTAAGGGAGCAACTCCGCCGCCGCCTCGTCCCGCCTCAAATACCCGTTTTGACGGGAATTATGAAGTAAAAAAAGGAGATACCCTCTGGTCCCTTGCCGCCGGATACGGCATTGCCCCCCAGGACTTGGCTCAGGCCAATAATATGGAACTAAACCAGATTTTGCGCGAAGGAATAATCCTAAAAATACCGATACACTAATAGAGGTGTTGTTTTGATTAGAAAAGTATTCATTTTTATATTGGTATTTTCCTCAGCTATCGCGGTTTTTGCCGATGAAATGGCGGATATTTCGGGCGCGGTTGAGTGGGATACGCTTTTGTTAAAATCGACGGTTTCGGTGGATTTGGCAAAGGCGGGCATTAAACTGCCGGCCGGAAGAACACAGGGTGAAGCTTTTATTAGTTCAGGCTATCTTACTTTGATACAGCCGAGTATTATGGGCTTGCAGGTGGATTCGTCTACTACCATCGCCGACCTTATCATCAGCGGTGAATTCGGCGTTATGGATACCGAAAAACTTGCGCTTAAGGCGCTGTCCGTGCCTCCCGCGCTTTCGCCGGATTTAAGGAAGATAACCGCCTCTTATACGATGAGCCTTACCGATTTAAGCTCCGCGCTCTTGCGCCATAACAGACCTTCTCCCGTAATGAGGACATTGCTTCCTTCCACTTCCGCCCAATACACGGGAATTATCATTATCGCTTCCGAAAGCTTGCCGTTATACGGCATGAGAAGCAGCGCCCTTGCTGTTCCCTGCCTGTTCCCGAAAATCTGGGACAGTGATATGAATCTTATCTATGAACGCAATATGCTGGAAACGCGCGAGAACACCATGGTTCGTTATGCGCCGTTAAAAAGCATTTTCCAGGAAAACCCTTCCGGCCTTTCCCCCGAAATAACCGAGGTCGTAGGCAACAGGCCTCTTCGTATTTTCGCCACAGGCCTTTACGGAATAAACCCCACCGACCTTATCATAGACAACAACGACGCCTTCCTGATAATTTCTTCCGCCGACAACCGCCGCCTTTTATCCGAGGGCAGAGTAGTTTTTATTCTTAACGACTCCGTGTTGAAGAAGGATTTTTAGAACGGGTGTCAGTCGCGGCTTTTGTGTCCGGTACTCGGCGGGACCCTTAACTTAAATACCATATTGAAAACCAATGACATACGGCTCCGATAATAACAAAGGCATGCCATATAGCATGAGTATGTTTGATATTTTTCTTTTTATAAAAAACGGTTCCAAGCGTATATGCCGCTCCCCCTGCCAGTAATAAAATTATGCTTATTACCGGGA
>Ga0268262_10001530_pt1 | contig 28516 bp, 25 predicted proteins | sample TergutNc150P3_FD_190354 | JGI IMG/M metagenome (GOLD analysis project Ga0268262, IMG submission 190354) | Nasutitermes corniger P3 segment gut microbial community from laboratory colony in Florida, USA - Nc150 P3 (SPAdes) (version 2) | ecosystem: Host-associated > Arthropoda: Insects >... | reverse complement strand
TTCAAAACGAGCACAAACGGAACTATGAACAGTAAACCGGGGATGAGCAAGGTTCTCGGCTGCACTATGCTAACCCTGTTCCTTGAAAGCCAAAGAGAGCTGACGAACAGATAAGCAATTTTAGCGAATTCCGAAGGCTGAAACCTAAAACCCGCAATATCCAGCCAACGACCAGCCCCCTTTGATATATGCCCGGAATTCACAACAAAAAACAGGGCTATGATGGAGATGCCGTAGGCTATCCATGCTATATTTTTCCAAGACCTCGGTGGCAAAAAAACTATTATAGCGGCTATTATAAAACCCGCTGCAAAATGGATTATCTGCTTGAACCATTCCGTTTTATACCAAATCAAATCCGTATTGCTCGTGGCGGAATATACCAGCATAATCCCTATTCCAATAAGAGCAAAGAGAGAGCCTATAAAAAACCAGTCAATTTTTTTCATTCGGTTACCGCCTGAGAAGCGTTGGGATAAAAATACGCATCCAAAATTTTTTGCGCTATTGGAGCAGCCATAGCTCCGCCACCACCTGCATTTTCTAAAACCACGCCAACAGCTATTTCCGGCTTATCCAAAGGAGCCACCGCAACAAACCATGCATGAGTTTTATCGCCATGCGGATTTTCTGCGCTGCCGGTTTTTCCGCCAACCTTTACGCCTTGAACAATTGCACGGCGCCCTGTGCCATTGGGAGCATTCACAACTTCATAAAGACCTTTGAGCAAAATATTTCTGGTGCGTTCAGAAACTTTTCCCTCGCCTATTTTTTCCGGTTCAATTCTTTTGAGCACTTCTCCTTCGGGACTTATAACCTCTTTTAAAAAATGCGGCTTATACAAACCACTGCCAGAAGCAAGCGTGCCAACCATTACGGTTTGCTGCAAAGGAGTAACCAAAAGCGCACCTTGCCCAATGGCAATATTTAGAATTTCACCTGCGCTCCATTTCCAGCCCTTTTTCTCAAACCATTTTTCATAAGAAGCGGAATCTATCAAAAGCCCGGAACGTTCATTTGGAATGTCCACGCCGAGCTTAGAACCCAAGCCAAGTCGCCTGCCCATCTCGCCAATTCTTTCGCTACCTATATCCAAACCAGCCTGATAAAAAAACACATCGCAAGATTCCCTAAGAGCGCCTATAACATTCAAAACTCCATGCCCTTTTGCGAACCAGCATTTTGCATATCTATTTCCGAAACGTAAACCGCCACCGCAGGGTTTATATCTCGTATATTCCGAAAGAACATTGGCATCCAAGCCAGCCGCAGCGGTAACCACCTTAAAAACAGATGCCGGAGGATATAACCCGCTTATGGCACGATTTGTCAGCGGCTTTGCCGTGTCTAGGGCAACAGATGCCCATGCTTTGTGCAGTTCTCTTTTTTCCAGAGAAAATATATTCGGATCCAGAGGCGGACGGCTTACCATTGCGTAAATTTCCCCATTTTGAGGATTGAGCGCAACAACAGCACCTTTTAAACCTTCTGGGATGGCATTTTCGGCTATTTTCTGAAGTCGCCAATCCAGAGTTGTGACAATGGAATTTCCAGATATTGGAGCGATAAATGGCATTCCCTCCACTATTCCCATTTCACGCCCCATTGCGTTTACCTCTACAAACCTCAAGCCGTTGTTTCCCCTGAATTCCCGCTCGTAACTGAGTTCCAACCCCTTTTTGCCTATGCGGTCTCCCATAACATAATGAGCATTTTCCGGAAGCTCAAGTTCCTGTTCGGATATCTCACTGGTATAACCGAATACATGCGAACCATGCGAACCAAAGGGATAATCTCTGCGCGACTCAACCAGAATTTCAATGCCGGGCAATTCTTCGCTGTGTTCTTCAAATAGCGCAACAATTTCAGGAGCTGCATCTTCTATAAGTCTTTGAAACCTGAATTTTTGCCACCTGCCCCGCTCAAAAGAAAAAGAGAGCACCGCAGAATCCAACAGGCGTTTTCCATTGCTGTCCTTTATTCTTAAAAGCCTCTCAAAAACGGAATCTCGAATTTCCTTAGTTTTAAATCCGCTATACATTAGGGATATTTGGTAAGATGGTCTGTTGCGAACCAGAACAACTCCGTTGCGATCTAAAATAAGACCGCGATTTGCTTTTATATTAACTTTGCGAATACGATTTTCTTCTGCTCTTTTAAGATTGTTATCATATTCAAAATATTGCAACTGCAAAAGCCTTATGAGCAAAATAGAGAATGCTATTATACATGTACAAATAAATACAAAGATTTTTAGATTCACCTCCTGCCTGATATCTTCTTCCGATTTTTGAAAATTGGAAAGCATTCATTTAACCTCTATCTGTATATTATTTCCGTTTTTTTTCCCATACTCTGGGAAAACAAATAAAGACAAACAACTCCTATGATAACAGTGTAAAGCGTATTTGGAAGGGTGAACGATAATACCATCTTGGGAACATCGGAAATGGCTTTTCCTACCGAAAAATAATATATTACGTCTTTTAAAAAATTTGATAGAGCCAACACAACTATTTGCAACAACAAATTCAGATCTATAAAACTCTCGTTAATCTGCCCCACCACAAAACCAACTGTGCAATAAGCAAGCGAAAAAGCCCCAAGCCATTCTGTAGGTGCATAAACATCGCAAAACAAGCCGGATATAAAACCTATGAGACAGCCCGCAAGACCTCCATGCCTAAATGCAACCATAACCGTTAAAATAAGAAGAAAAGAAGGCTGCACCCCAAGTATCTCTATTCGCGGAGCAATAACTGTTTGCAAAAGCGATGCTATAAAAAATAAAAATACATATATGAATAATTTAAGCATGTATCATTCCTCGTTCCACACAATCCAATCCATATTCTTGCGGATAATAAAGACTTCTTCTAAAGATTCTATATGCTGCAATAGGCTAATGTTTCCATAACTGAGCACTTCCGAACTATTCTTGTCTAATTTACTCACAACGCCAACGGGAATGCCTTTTGGATAAATCCCGCCAAGCCCAGAAGTTACAAGTGTATCGCCTGGAACCAAATCCGCATAGCTGGAAACCTGAATTTGCATTTTGCCGTTCTCTCTTGAAAACACAACCCCCAAAGCTCTGGAACGTTGCGAGATAACCGAAGTCCTTGAATTTGGATCAGAAAGGAGTTGTACCATAGAATGAGTTGGAAAAACTTTTGAAACTTTGCCCACTAAACCTTCTGTTGTAAACACAGGCATTCCATAAGAAATGGAATCTATCTCACCGTTATTCACAACGACAGTTGTCATATAAATGCCTGGATTATGCCCTATTATTTGAGTGAGGAAAATGGGATAATCCCACTGGTTCTCGAAATGCAGAAGTCTTTTTAGCCGCTCGTTTTCAATAGCGTACTCTTTTGTTAAATCTATTTCCAATTTTAGTTTCGCATTTTCTTTTTTCAAAAGAGTATTTTCCCTGCTAAGGCTGTTGACGTGCAAAACATAAGAAAGCATGGACTGCGGTAAATAAAAAACACTCGAAAGAAAAAAATCTGCAATATTTTGCTTTTGCTTGATCTGTGTCAACTGCATATATAAAGAAATGCAAACGAGCAATACAAACACAGCAGAACCGCGCCCCCATTTGCATAGTTCAACTATATATCGGAATAAATTCATCGCTTAATTAATAGTTATTAGACCGAAGACGCCATGAGAACTTTACAATTGCGATAATAGTCGAGATCTTCCAAAATTCTCGCCGTACCTTTGCACACGCACAAGGGAGCATCATCTATAACGCTAACGGGCAAACCTGTCTCGTGGCGAAGCTTTGCATCCAGACCCCTAAGCTGGCTTGTGCCACCTGCCATTATTATGCCCTTGTCTAAAATATCTGCGGATAGTTCCGGCGGAGTGCTTTCCAATGCTTTTTTAACAGCTTCAACTATCTGGAAAATGGATTCGCTCAAAGCGTCTCTAATTTCTTCGCTTTTAATAACTATTGTGCGTGGGATGCCGGCTGCCAAATCTCTGCCTTTAACTTCCATCTCAAGCTCTTTTTCCAACGGGTATGCAGAACCTATTTTCTTTTTAACATCCTCTGCCATGGATTCACCTATCAAAAGGCCGTGTGTTCTGCGTAAATAGCTAACAATGGCTTGGTCCATTTTGTCCCCGCCAACACGCACGGAAGATTTGCAAACAAGGCCGCCGAGCGAAATTATAGCTACTTCCGAAGTTCCTCCTCCGCAATCTATTACCATGTGCCCAGAAGGTTCGGTAACGGGAATTTGCATACCTATAGCCGTAGCCATAGGCTCTGCTACCAAATGAACCTCGCGCGCTCCTGCCGCTCTAGCAGCATCCAGAACCGCTCTTTTTTCCACCTCTGTTATCCCAGATGGAACACCAATTACAACTCGCGGCTTAACCAAAAACAATGGATATCTTTGAACTCGGCTAATAAAGTATTGAAGCAAAGCCTCAACTAAGTGATAATCCGCTATAACGCCATCTTTCATGGGCCGTACGGCAATTATTTCATCTGGTGTGCGACCTAGCATTTTTTTAGCTTCTGCGCCTATGTATGTAACTTTTTCACTTTTTCTATCTACAGCTACAACAGTAGGCTCGTTGATAACGATACCCCTGCCCTGCACGTGGATTAAAGTATTGGCAGTACCAAGATCTATACCTATATTGCAGGAAAATAATCCAAGCATGATAACATCCTCTTTTAAAACGGTTATAATATAGAAAAAATTCTAGTGTGTCAATGAGATATCATTGCTGAAAAAGTCCGGAAGGGTGATGAAATTTGAAATTCCAAGCCCTTTTATCTTCTGGTAATACTTTTTCTTTAAAAAGGCATTTACGCTAACAGAGTCGGCAAATTTAAGAGCCTCTACGGAAATAGCCCTTGCTTCATCGTAATTTACGGAGCGTATTATTTTTTTGCATTCCATAATGCACCAAGATGCCATGGATAGTTCATCCACTCCAAGCCCAACCAAAAGCAAAGCGCTAATAGGGTCCGCAGCCATTTCGCCGCAAACGCTAACAGGAATGCCCTCTTTGTGAGCGGCATCAACTATCATCTTTATAGACCTTAAAACCGCAGGATGGTGTGGTTCGTACATGGAGGCGATTTTTCCGTTAGACCTGTCCACGGCAAGGGTGAATTGAATTAAATCATTTGTGCCAATGCTCACAAAATCAACCATTTTCGCAATTTCCTCCATGACCATAACGGCGGCTGGAATCTCTATCATAGCACCTAATTCAATTTTGGGAATTTCAAGCCCTTCCCCACGTAATTCCGTGCTACATTCATCATAGATTTCTTTTACCCTTTCCATCTCTTCCACGCTGGAAATCATAGGGAACATTATTTTTAAATTGCCTAGGTCTCCAGCTTCTATAAGGGCTTTTAGCTGTTCTTTGAAAATATCCTTTTGGTCAAGGCAAAGCCTTATGGAACGCCAACCCATAAACGGATTGGACTCAGGTTCAGAACTTATAGAAGTGAGCATCTTATCACTGCCAGCATCCAAGGTTCTTATGGTGACCGGCATGGGATGCAATTTATGTGTCACCTTGCGATAAGCCTCCGCCTGCTCTTTTCTCGTGGGTAGAGAATCACGCCCAAAATAGAGAAACTCCGAGCGATAAAGCCCAACCCCCGCTGCGCCAAAAGAATTTATTTCGCTGGCTTCTTCATATCTCTCTATGTTCGCATTTAATTTGATATACTTTCCATCCATAGTTATAGGCTCTAGGTCCCTCATGGTGAAAAGCTCTAATTTTTGATTTTGAAAAACCTCTATTTGCTTTTTATATTTGTTTATATCAAATTCATCTGGATTAACTATTACCACTCCGTTGGTTCCATCCAATATGAGTAAATCATCTTCGCTCACGGAAGTTGATAAATTCACAATACCCATTACCGCAGGTACTTGCATTGAACGCGCAAGTATTGAAACATGGCTTGTTACACTGCCAGAATCTATAGCAAGCCCCAGTACTTTTCCTTTTTCAAACCGCATGAGCAAGTTAGGCCCAATTGAAAAACCCACAAGCACAGCGCCCTCTTTAATTTCTTCATTAAGCTCAAAACTTCCTTCATCATTGTTTAAATGAAAAAGCACGCGACTATAAATATCTTTCAAGTCTTGAACTCGTTCCTTTAAAATTCCACCACTACTTTCAAAGCTATCCATTAAATTTTGCATACAGAGATGAAATGCATAGCTGGCATTGCATTGCTCATTTTTTATCAGAGAAGTTGTATTTTCAATTAAAAATGGGTCTTGCAAAATCATCAAGTGAGAATCAAAAATATTCGCTTCCTCGTTGCCTGCCATTTTAAGAGCCAAATCACGTAAATTTGAAATTTCTCTCTTTACCTGTAGAATTCCCTTATGAAAAAAGTCTATTTGACCTGCAATACCTTCCTTTAAAATTTTTTGATGCGAAATCACTACCCTCTGGCGAGCTATCATTTTTACTTTTGCTATTACATAGCCTGGGGAAGCAGCTTTCCCAGTGAACATTTTTCTCTGTTTATGTGGCGTCTTCATAGAATTTGTTTTTGAATAAATCCGTTAATTGTGTTGCGGTTTTCTGTTCATCGGAACCGTCTATTATAAACTCCACTTCTGAACCCGGTTCAATCGCAAGCATCATCAAGTTGAGAATAGATTTTGCATTTACTCTTTGCCCTGAATATATGAGGTCAACTGAACTTTGTGCAGAACCTGCGATACTGACTATGCGCCCCGCAGGTCGAGCATGAATTCCAAATGTGTTCTGTACTACGAGTTTAAGAGTTATCATCTTTATCCTAAAAAAAATCTATGTTTACATCCAGTCCATCTTTTATAATCAAACGAAATAGGCTATCCGCCGATTTTATAGTAGTTGCTAAATCATCATGCAATTTTCGGTCGTTCAATAATATGCCAAGCGTGTTGTTTTTGGATTGCAGTTTATCGGTAAGGTTCAATACCCTTTGTATTGCTGTGTCGGCTCCGTTTACCAGAATATTGGTTTGACCTAATAAACCGTTTGCATCAGCTACCAGATTTTTTAACGGAGCTCTGTTTTCGTCCAAAATTGCATTGAGATTTTTTGTGGCTAATGATAAACCTGCTAAACTACCTTGCAATACTGGGTCTGCCTTTTGGACTAAACCGATGGCTTTATCTTCCAAATCCTCGGCTTTTTCGAGAATGCGGCGAAATCTGTCTCTAAAATCTTGAGTGGCTATGGTAGAATCAAGTAAAAGGTGTGCTATGTTCATCACTATTTTTGCGCTGTCCAAAACCTCTCCCGCCATGCCCATAACCTCAGCTATACCGGCATCAAAAAAGCCGGGAATGGTATCTTTCTCAGAAAATGTTCTAGCAGAATCCCCCAAAAGCACTCCGATTTGCCGCTCGCCCAAAAGCCCTATATTCTGTACCCTAATTTCTGAATCTACGGGAATTTTAACATCATTTCTCACAGAAATGCGCACAAGAACCCTATTTCCATGCAAAACTATTCTCTCCACCCTGCCTAACTTAACCCCATTAACTTTAACCGGGTCGTCTTGCGCTAGGGTGCTTACTTGGCTAAAACGCAAATTATATGTTACATAAGTTTCGCGAGGGTCGTTATCATTTAAAAAGAATATGCCAAAAACGAGGATTATAGCCGCAATGACTATTACCAAGCCCACAATAAAGTAAAGCATAGCATCTTTTTTCATAATATGGAATATAGTAAAATGCCCAAAGCGGTTATGCCAATGCTCAAATAAAAATGGCATATTTTTTGCATATTCATTAAAAATTAAAGTTTTTTCTCGGCAATGCCGATAAAGAATATAGATTTAACGAAAACGAGGTTTCTTATGGCTGGAATGTCAGTAGGTGGATTGGTATCGGGGTTAGATACAAATAGCATAGTAGCTCAGCTTACAGCTCTTGAGCAGATGAAAGTCACACGCGAAACGCAAAAGAAAGAAAATGCCCAAAAAACCCTTGATAAATTCAAAGAATTGCAAACCAGGCTTGCTAATCTGGCTTCAAAAGCAAGTGCTATAGAAACGCAGAACAAATTTAACGTCTTTAAATCAACCTCAAATTATGAGGATTATGTAACCGTTTCCGGCAAAGAAGGCGCAACGGCTGGCCAATATGAAATTGTGGTTAATAAATTGGCCACCACCCAAAAAATTTCTTCAAATAAAATTAACGCAATAAACACTCCTGTGGCAGATGAATCCGTGTTTGGGCCAACAGGAAATGTTACGATATCTTTATCCAAAACCGAAGCAGCCCTTAAAAAGGACCCTACTCAGAAAACAGTTGATATAAAAATTTCCAAAAACGATACCTTAAAGGATATTGTCAATAAAATAAATGCAGCCGAGGGTGCTGGTGTTAGAGCGAGCATAATGGCGATGGCAAACGGTGATAACAGGTTGATTTTAACAGCCGTGGAAACTGGCACTAAAGGATTTTCCATAAGCGAAGACGATGGTACTTCCCTATTGTATGAGCTTGGCATTTTAAGCAGTACGCAGGGTCAAACAGCTCTCTCCGGCAGTGCTTTGGTGACCAAAAAAGGAGCGGCAACAGAGGATACGACATTCGACGAGCTAAATACTTCAACTCTCCTGAAAAAAATTGACACAACAACTGATAAAATAGGCCTGAATATAGGCGGGGGCTGGATTACAGCTAGTTTGACTGGTACTATACAAGATGCACTTGATGAATTGAATGGACAGTTAAGCAATTTAAAGGTTGCTCTTAATAGTTCTGGTGAAATAACTATATCTAGAAACGATGGTTCAGACATATCTAGCAATATTGCAAGCGATTTCCAAGTCAAGATAGGCACTTTTGATGATTCTGACCCTAGCGATGTTAAACTTACCAATGAAAAAAGGGACTTGGGTAAATTCACTACTCAAAATACATTTGAAAATGTGATAACTGAAGCACAAAACGCATTCTACACCATAGACGGCATGGCTATCAGCTCTCGAAGCAACAACGATGATAAAACCATAGACGGCACCACTTTCACGCTGAAAAAAGTCACCGAAGGCGCACTATCAGGACCTGTAAAAGTTTCTTTGGAATTGGATAAAGATGCCATTGTAGGCAATATAACCGCTTTTATAGAAGAATTTAACGCGTTGCTGTCATTCATAGACGAAAATGCAAAAGCTACGGTAAAAGAAGACACAGACAAAGTTACTGGAAAAAAGACAAGCACACGTGAAGTTGGCTGTTTCTCCGGCGATAGCGGTATTTCCAGCTTGCGCGATAATCTAAAAAGAATGATGACGGGCATCATAGACGAAATAGCTGGAACTCAAAACAATGGCTATTCAACGAATTATTCATCCGCAAGCCGTCTCGGCATAACTACCCAGAAGGACGGAACTTTAGGCATTGACAAAGATAAGCTGACCAAAGCCATAACCGCAGATTTTGAAGGTGTACGCAGATTGTTCACATCAAACGACTTTAGCGACATCACTGGTTGCAAGGTTGGAAACTTCACTAAAAATTCCACAGCGGGTGTATATGAAATTGATGTCGCAACCGGTAAGGTATATCTAAGAGGGGAAGAAATAGAAGTGGTCAGCGACAGCATATTGGAAAATAGAGTAATCACTCTGAAAAACGGACTTTCTTTGGAAATTCCGACTGATGCAAATAATGGTAATATTAAAATTACATTCGTGCGCGGCATAGCCAGCCAAATCTCGAATTTTGTGGAAAAGGCAAAAGACAGCGTTAATGGTTTTTACAAAACCTCTGAAAAAAACTATCAAAACAGAATAGATTCTATTCAAAAAAGAGTTGAGGAATTGCAGGCTCGCGTGGATAATTATAACGCTAGAATTACCAAGCAATTTGCCGCTCTGGAGAGAAATATGGGCAATTTACAATCTCAAACAGCAAATATGATGTCGGCTCTTGGCGGACTTTCATATAAAAGGTAAACAAAAACAGAGGATTCTTTATGCCAAATAACAACACTTACGCTCGCCCAGGTTTAGGCCAATATCGCCAGGCTTCTGTTGAAACAGCAGACCGTGGGCAGTTGATAATAATGATTTACGACCATTGCATAAAATGGTGCGGCATAGCTCGAGAAGCTATGGAGGCTGGTCAGTTGGCACGCAAAGCGGAAGCCTGCCACAAAGTTGAAGCGGGCATAAGCGAATTGATGGCTTCCCTTGATATGCAAAAGGGTGGTGACGTTGCAAAAAATCTTTGGCGGTTATACGACTTTTACAGCCGTCACATTCATGAAGGCAACATGAAAAACATATCTAAAAATTTTACGGATGTTCAAAATATGATGGGGGAATTGAGGGAAGCGTGGCAAAAAGCCCTTGGGGAAGTTCGCCAAGACAGAACTCTGGCAAGCAAATTAGCTACTGGAACCCCTCGTAGCTATGTCAGCATGGTAGGTTAACATGCGCCAAGATGTAAAATCCTTAGCATCTAAAATAGATAACGCAATGCGGCTATGTAAAAACGTCCTTGAACACGACAGTAAAATAAAAGCACTTTCTCCGTTAGATATAGGAATGGATGAATACACGGAAGAACTAACTCAATGCGTAGAAAGCAGAGGACGTGCCACAAGAACCGCAATTCAAGAATTAAACGAAATAGGCAGTTCTTATGAAACTATAGAAAATGATTCAACTGCAACAGTCGCAGATAAAGCCTTTTTAAACGAAAAAATACACTTGCTTCAAGATTTATCCCCTGTATTCGCAAAACAAAATGCAGTCACCAAAAGAAGCATTGAAATTCATCTGAACTCCTTGCACAGCGAATCTGCGGAATTCCAGCAAAATGTAAAAGTCATAAAGAATTATCTGAAGGCTCCGGATAATAGGACTTTTTACGGATAGTTTGCGGCAAAAAAAATAATTCCTTCTGTTCCCTTTTCTCCATTTCATCTGTTGCAACGTAAGGGGCATCTTTGTTCTTTTTTAGCGCAAGGTAAAATAAGGCTGTACTAAAGGTAGAAGGAGTTGGTGTGAAGTCCTGAACCTGTTCTGGATAAATGTTTAAATCTCTGAATGTTTTTGCAAGGGCTTTCATATCGCTCATTTTGCACCCCGGATGGCTGGACATCAAATAGGGCATGATTTGCGTTTTTAAATTGTGTTTTTCGCAGAGTTTTTGGAAAATAAGCAGGAATTTTTTGAAAACGGAAAAATCCGGTTTTCGCATAAGTTCAAGAATATGGCTTTCCGTGTGTTCGGGAGCGAGTTTTAAGCGACCGCTCGTGTGATGCAAAATTAAGTTTTCTATGTAAATATCATTCTCTTCATTTAGCGAATGTAAAAGCATATCGTAGCGAACCCCGCTACCTATAAAAACTTTTTTAACACCTTTTATTTGCAAAACTTTTCTGTAAAGCTCGTTCATAACCTTGTGGTTCGTGTTTAGGTTATTGCAAATTTTTGGATATAGACAACTCACCCGTTTACACTTGAAACACAAGTTTTCATCCATTCCCCCCATTTTATACATATTTGCGCTTGGTCCACCTAAGTCGCTTATATTCCCTTTGAAATCCGGCGTATGCGTGATTGTTTCAACTTCCTTTAATATGCTTTTTTCGCTTCTGCTGGCTATGAATTTTCCCTGATGGGCGTGTATGGCGCAGAATGAACAGCCGCCAAAACAACCACGGTGCGTTGTGATGCTGTGTTTTATCATTTCGTAAGCTGGGAGAGCACCTCTTTTTTTATAGCGATGGTGCGGCGTTCTTTCATAAGGTAAATCAAAACTTTTGTCTATTTCTCCTTCCTGCATCTGTGGGAAAGGTGGGTTTATAATCAGGGTTTTATCCCCTATTTCTTGGGTTAGAACTGCATTGGGATTTTGTTCTAAAATTTTGGTGTTTTCTAGAAATTTGTTGCTGTCTATTAAACAATTTTCGTGGGGATGCAAATTCAATGCGGGGCAACCATTTATCACGGGGCAACCACGTAGGGTTGCCCCTACGGTCAAAAACGCGGTTTGTTTTGTGTCGTGGATGTTTTGACCGTTTTGCAATTTTTTTGCAATTTCAATGATTGGTTTTTCGCCCATTCCGTAAACCAATAAATCTGCTTGGCTTTCGCAGAGGATGCTGGGCATTAGGCGGCTTTCCATAAAATCGTAGTGCGTTGTTCTGCGAAGCGAGGCTTCTATGCCACCCAGAATTACCGGAGTGTTTGGGAAAAGCTGTTTTAGGATTTTTGAATAAACCGTTGCGGCGCGGTCTGGGCGGAACCCTGCTTTGCCACCGGGCGTGTAGGCATCATCGCTACGCAGCCTTTTGTTTGCCGTGTAGTGGCTTACAACGGAATCCAGGCAGCCGGATGTGACGCCAAAGAAAAGACGAGGTTGCCCCAATTTTTTGAAATCGCGTAAGTCATCTTGCCAATTGGGCTGGGGCAAAATAGCAACGCGCAAACCTTCGCTTTCCAAAATCCTCGCAATCACCGCGTGCCCAAAAGAGGGATGGTCCACATACGCATCACCGCTGACTATAATAACATCTACATAATCCCAGCCTAGAGAATCCATCTCTTTACGGGATATGGGGAGGAATGGCATATATTTTAATATACAATTTCTTCACAATTCTATTTTTTACTGCAACTCATGTCAAATTCTGCTTACCACCACAAAGAGCTTCTGCCGGAAAATCTGAACCTTATGCAGGCAGAACAGGTGCTGGCAAAGCATTTTGAAAACCACGTTCTAATAGGCGTTGACGAGGCAGGCAGGGGACCACTTGCGGGACCTGTGGTGGCGGCGGCGGTTATTTTAATAACCACTCCAACAACCGCCGCCTTGAATGATTCAAAAAAATTATCGGAAAGGCAGCGGGAAAAAATCTTTGAAGAATTACCGAATTATTGCAAACATTATTTCATAGCCGAAGCCTCGGCACAGGAAATTGATGAACTGGGAATATTGAACGCCAATTTCTTGGCTATGAGACGCGCCATTGCCCCGATAATCTCATCGCTTGACGAGAACAAACAGTTGTATAAAATTTTAGTTGACGGGAATTTATACATAAGGGAAATTGACGAAAGTTTGCAAATGCCAATAATTAAAGGAGATGGCAGGGTGGCTTGCATTGCCGCTGCATCTATTTTTGCAAAGGTGCATAGAGATAGGCTAATGGTGAAATTCAGCGAGCAATTCCCAAATTACGGCTTTGAAAAACACAAAGGTTATGGCACAAAAGCCCATTTGGAAGCGGTGAAAAAATTAGGGGTATGCGAAATTCACAGGAAGAGTTTTAATTTTATATCTTAATACCATGACTTTTGAAGAAATATACGCCCTTGTGAAAGACCGCAAGGAAAAGATGCCGGAAGGTAAAAGCACAACGGAGCTTTTTAAAAAAGGCTCGCATGGCATTGGAAAAAAACTTGTGGAAGAAGCGGCAGAGTCTTGGATGGCAGCGCGCTTTGAAGGCAAAGAAGCTCTTGCCATGGAACTTTCGCAAACGCTCTATTACGTCGCTTGCATGATGGCAGAAAACGGTCTTTCGCCAGAAGACGTTTATGCAAAGCTATAATTTCGGTTTACTTTTTGCAACTACTTCAAATTCTTTCAAATTCTTTTTCCATTTTTCATTTTTGAATGGAACGTAATTCGCAATAGGCTTGTGATTGCCTTTTGAAAATTCATTTGCAGCTTTTTCAATATTGTCCACTATCTCTTTTACTTTTCCATTTACCATGTTGCTGAAAACGCTGAGATTCATTATGGAGTTTAGCACTGCGCCGCTTGGCGAAACAATAGCACGAAATTCATAAGCCGTAGAATCCTTGTTTATTTCCTTTAAATCCAAGATAGCCGCTGCTGTTCCATGTAATTTCCATGCTAAAATTTTCGTTCTGCCTCTGCCAAAAAACACATGGTGCATTCCAGTACCCACACCCGCACTATCGTTTAACAGCCAAACAAAATTGCCCCACATATTCTCGCCGTTATCGCCGCTAAAGAATTTTCTATCGGGACTATCGTAGGTTATTGTGTATTTGGTTTTTCTATATGCATTAACCAACTGCGCGGTGAATTCCATATTATCAAAAAGATACATCATCATCTCTTTTGAAACCGGAAGTTTTCCTTTTAGTTTGAATATCACCCTATATTGCCGCCCCATATAGCGAAATAACTCAGTAGCTCTTGGGTCATTTGTCTTAAGCCCCCTTTGTCTTAATTCAATATACGGAGCGCAAAATTCAGCATTGTATTTAATATCCGGGTTTGGGGCTTTTTCTTTTGCCGAGCATTGAGGGAAATCATAATTAAGGCACTGCTTAACCCCAGAGCACATCGCAAGATGTCCCTGATTTGGTTCATTTGCGAATGCGAATGCAGCTAATGCTAGTATAATAACAATTTTCTTAATCATTTTCCAAGTTCCATAGAACGTTTTGCCGCAGCTTCAATCGCAGCCATAACAGCTCCCCTAAACGCTCTATTTTCAAGTTCTTGAATTCCGGTTATTGTTGTTCCCGCCGGGCTGCAAACTTTTGCCGTTAGCTCTCCGGGGCTTAATCTAGAGCATTTTAACATTTCTACCGAGCCTTCTATTGTGGATAACGCCATTTCCATTGCCGTATCTCTTGGCAAACCAACTTTAACGCCACCTTCCACGAGCGCTTCTGCGAACTGAAAAACAAAAGCAGGTCCGCTGCCAGAAAGCCCTGTTACTGCATCCATTTGATTTTCAAGAACTCTGACGGTATTTGCGCATGTGGAGAATAAAAATTCAACCGTTTGCAATACGCTTTCGTCAACTCCTCCGCCTTCTTCTGCTATGGCAACCGTACCTTTTTTCACCGTTATAGCAATGTTTGGCATGGTGCGGATAATGTTTTTCATTTTTAAAGCTGTACGCAAAGAGGCGAGCGTTACCCCTGCCATAATGGAAACTATAATGGTCTCTTTGCCGGCGGCATCCATTTCTTTGCGCAAAGTAGCAGAAATTTTTGAGAAGATTTGCGGTTTTACGCACAAAAATACTATATCTGCCTTTGAAAAACCTTCTGTTAAAGAAGCTAACCTTGCTGCTTTGCTTTTTTCTGCGATTTTATCTGCCACCGCATTGGCTGGCTCATAAAAAAACACAGAGCTAACAGGATAGCCACTTTCTATTAAAGCACCTAAAATTGCACCGCCCATATTGCCTGCGCCTATAAAAAATATTTTTTTTGCAGAAGACAGCATATTTCTCCTTAGCCCTTCATGGCGGCTAAAAAACTTCCGTTGTTTTTATGGTTCTTCATCTGCTCTTGGATTTGCTCCATAATCTCAACAGGAGTATGGTCTTGCAAGAACCTGCGCAAAATCCAAACATGGCGAAGCTCAGTTTCAGAAATCAAAAGCTCCTCTTTGCGAGTGCCGGATTTGAATATATCTATGGCAGGCCAAATGCGCTTTTCCGCTATGCGGCGGTCTAGCACCAATTCCATGTTTCCTGTGCCTTTGAACTCTTCAAAAATAACCTCGTCCATGCGGCTTCCAGTTTCTATCAATGCCGTGCCTATAATGGTGAGCGAACCGCCAAATTCAATTTTGCGCGCCGCTCCAAAAAAACGCTTTGGTCTCTGCATAGCCATTGCGTCCACACCACCGGAGAGTATTTTTCCCGAATGTGGAATAACAACGTTGTTAGCTCTTGCAAAGCGAGTTATTGAATCCAAAAGTATAACAACGTCATCACCTTGCTCAACAAGCCTTTTGGCTTTCTCCAAAACCATGTCTGCTACCTGAGTATGGCGTTCCGGCGGTTCATCAAAAGTAGAAGCTAAAACCTCGCCTTTGACATTTCTGCGCATATCGGTAACTTCTTCTGGGCGCTCATCTATAAGCAAAACCAAAAGCTTTATCTCCGGGTGATTTTTGCTTATGGCATTTGCTATATGTTGCAAAAGAACTGTTTTACCCGTGCGAGGCGGAGCTAGAATAACCCCGCGCTGACCCTTGCCTATAGGCGTGAATAGATTCATTATTCTGGTTGAAAGTTCGCTAGGTTCATATTCTAAATTGATTCGCTCAAAAGGATGCAAAGGCGTTAAATGTTCAAAGGCAACACGTTTTTTGGCGTTTTCAGGCTCTTTGTAGTTTATTGTCTCTACGCTCGTAAGGGCAAAATATTTTTCCTTTTCCTTTGGAGCGCGAACCTGCCCCGTTACAGTGTCGCCCGTTTTGAGTTCATAATACCTTATTAAATTCGGGCTGACGTAAATATCATCTTGCCCAGGCAAATAGTTGTGGTCTGGGTTGCGCAAAAAACCATAGCCTTCGTTTATTATCTCCAAAACGCCTTCCGCATATATGGGCATACCTTCAACGGCGGCTGCCTTTGCTTCTAGAATACGGTAAATTATGGCTTGCTTGCGCATAACCTTAATATCCGGCAAATTAAGCTCTATTGCCAGAGCCTGCAACTCAGGCATACTTTTGATGCGAAGCGCTGCCCATTCGCCCCGCGCCTTGTCTATGGCTTCCTTGTCTATTTTTGGAATTTCTTCTGGAGAAAAGCCTTCATACGGGCGAAAGTTCCTATTATTGTTATTATTGTTTCTGCGGTTTTGATTTTGGTTGTTAAACCTATTATTATTATTGTTATTCTGAAACTGCTGCCTCTTATTGTTGCCACCGTTGGTAAAATTTCTCGGTTGCTGTGGCTGACGGTTACCCGTAAAAGTTCCCGCATTGTTTTGCTGGCTTTGAACCTCTGTTGATTGTTCCGTATCTGCAATATCTGGAACATCTGGAACATCCGGAACCATAACACCGGATGGAAGCATGGTGTCCGATAGTTCCACCTGTGAATCTATGCTGCTTTTACCGTGAGCTTTTTTAATGCCGAGGGTTTCTAGCTCTGTGGTTTCCGATGGAAGCTCGGCATCTTGCGGAACTTCATCTGATAATAGTTGTTTTGAACGTGGTGCCAAGGGTAAAACTCCTTTATTGCGCAATAATTACGCAGATATGTTTTTTTAAAAGGAACTTATCTAATATAGAAAAAAAAAACAACTTTGTCAAGGGTGCAGGGTATATTTCTAGATTCCTTCCTAAATGCCTCTCCTTATAATTTTAATTTTTTGCGGGTTAGCTTTTTCGCAAGAATTCTTCCGATTTGAATTGGACGAAAGGAAACAGGCAGATACAACTCAAAATGAAAACACCGGTTGGCTAGTAGAAAACGGCTCTAACGACACTTTGGAATATAACGCAATTGATTTGGAATACAATGTTTTAGCAAAAACTTTCAATCTTAACGATAAAGCACAACTCAGATATCGAACCGCAACGCTCAACGGTGATACCATTATATACAGCCAAAAAGACAAAATAATAGAAGTTATAGGAAATCCTATCTTCAGGGAAGCCTCGCAACCAACACTTGCTTCTCACAAAATGAAATACAATTTGTCCACAAAAGTTGGCGAAATAATTTATGGCACAAGCTATATGGACAATCAACAATTCAATGGGACTTTGATAAAAGCTGTGACAATACAAAGTGACGACACTTTAAAAGAGCAGAGATTTTTAATTGAAAGGGGAGATTTTTCAACCTGTTCAAATCCGGAACACCAGCATTATTCTTTTTACAGCCGCCGAATGGTGATAAAACCAAAAGAAAATGTAACAGCGCGCCCTGTGGTTCTGAATATGGGTGAGGTTCCGGTTGCGATTTTGCCCCTGATGGTTTCCCCTATGAAAGGTGGGCGGCGTTCAGGGCTTTTAATCCCAAGGTTTGGCGGCGACCAATCGCAGGGTTTTTTTATGAACAATGTGGGCTATTATTTAGCCCCTAATGATTATTTGGATGCGCAACTCTACGGAAACATTGTGGAAGGCAGCACGGCGGATTTCACCAAGAGCAACTTAAACAGCGAATTTCGCTATAACGAAAGATATAAGCTGGATGGTTTTGTAAACGGCACAGGCTATTTCAATAACGGAACGTTTTGGCGGGATTATGACCTACGTTTTAAACATTCGCAAAATATAACACCGGACCGCAGTAAAACCTTAAACGGCGAGGGTTCGTTTGTTTCGCGGCAGAACTTGCGGCAGCAAAACGGAATAGATGAAAAAACCATTTTAGACCAGCAGGCAAATGCAGAGATGACTTATTATCAAAGAATTGGCGACAATAAAAATATCACCGTAAAAACAAGGCAGGAGTACAACTTATCAACGGGGTTGGTTCGCAGGCAGCTTCCAGATATTCAATTCAGAGCTTCCGGTCCTCTATTTGAATCGGATATGTCCGGCGAAAACATAGACCCGCCATTTTGGGAAAAAATAAATTACTCCTATCAAAACCACTTCAACAATCATAGCATCAAGGCTTACGATAGCTTAAAAGATATAGATACAACAGCTTATTACACAGGCTTTTCCGATAATCTCTCGTTTAATTATACTGGAACTCTTTTTAGAGTTTTGAACGTAACGCCTTCACTGAATCTTTTGGGCAATTGGACAGCCAGAGAATATACTTCGCCAGACGACCCACGGGATAAAAACAGCCGTTTTGCCTTTGACCCTTCTAAAAACGAATATGGACAATATTACCTTAAAGGAAATGGCTCTTTGCAATTCGCCACAAAGCTATACGGATTTTGGCTCCCTGAATGGGGCAGGTTCACCGGAGTTCGCCATACCCTTTCGCCAACCGTTGGCTATACTTATGCGCCGGAACTGGATACCAACAAGGCATTTTCTCCGCATCCGCTTTTGGGGCAGAGTGCTTTTCAGAATAAACAGCAAACGGTAAATTTCCGTTTAGGCAACGATTTTGACATGAAGTATCTGTTGATGGACGCAGATACCACAAACGAAAGCAAAGACCGAGATGATATAAGCAAAAACCTCCGAATTTTAACGAGCAATCATTCCACATCTTACAATTTTGCAGCGGATTCCTTTCAATGGTCGCCAATAAATTCAACCTTTGGGCTTCAAGTTTTGGAAAACTATATTTTTTCGGTAAATACCACTCATAAATTCTATCATCTTTTTGAAGACGACCCTAAAAAAGTTCGCTTTCCGCAGCTCACAGACTGGAATTACGGTTTAAGCTATAGATTTGACTGGTATGGTGATTTTAACGCCGGGCTTCCATCACAAAAAGGCAAGTATAAATACAAAACTTGGAGCGCGGGTGTGGATTACAGTTTTTCCTTTTCAAGCACCAGAGTTGGCAAAAACACATTCAGAGATGACTATAAACAATACGCCATGCTTTCTGCCGCTATTAATCCGAGCCGAAAATGGAATTTGCAATATTCCTCGCAATACTCATTTGAAGAAGGGCAATTCACAACTCATTCCCTGCAATTCTTCAGAGACCTGCATTGCTGGAAGATGGATTTCACATGGAGGCCCGCCGGAGCCGCTCCAGGGTGGAGTTTCAGTATTTACGTTACTGACCTGCCGGATATCCGTTTAAGCGCCTCAAATACGAATGACAGCTACACCAGCGGATATGATGATTATGATTACTGAAATTAGGAAGCATTATTTCCCTTGACAAATTAACATTTTTTTTCTATATTTATGTTCCCTATGAAGAATATAGAGAAGCATCGCAATATTGGAATCTCTGCACACATAGATTCCGGAAAGACAACTTTAACAGAACGCATTTTGTTCTATACAAAGCGCATTCATGCCATTCACGAAGTTCGTGGAAAAGACGGCGTTGGCGCAAAGATGGATTCCATGGAATTGGAACGCGAGCGCGGCATAACCATACAATCTGCGGCTACCTACGCAACTTGGAACGATACCACCATAAACATAATAGATACTCCGGGGCACGTGGATTTCACCATTGAGGTGGAACGCTCCCTGAGAGTTTTGGATGGAGCAATCCTCGTTCTATGTGGCGTTGCCGGCGTTCAATCCCAGTCCATAACTGTGGATAGGCAAATGCGCCGCTACAATGTTCCCCGCATAGCTTTTGTGAATAAATGCGACCGCGCAGGCGCAGACCCGCTCCGCGTTGCCTCGCAGCTCCGTGAAAAGCTCAACCACGTCCCATGTGTGATGCAACTCCCCATAGGTTTGGAAGATAAATTAAAAGGCGTTGTGGATTTGGTTAAAATGAAAGGTTTTCTATTTGAAGGGCAAAACGGGCAGGACATAAAAGAGATTGAAATACCCGAAGACATGAAGGCACAAGCCGCCGAATACCGTTCAAAGCTGATAGAAACCGTTGCTGATTTCAACGACCACATAATGGAAGCCGCCTTGGAAGGCAAGGATGTTCCCGAAGAGCTTCTCAAAGAAACAATTCGTAAAGCGACAATAGACCTCAAAATCACACCAGTATTCTTAGGTTCTGCCTATAAAAACACGGGTATTCAAAAACTTTTGGATGGTGTAACAGACTACCTGCCAAACCCAACGGAAGTTAAAAACATAGCCCTCAACATAGACAAAAACGAAGAGCCAACTGAGCTGGAAAGCAAGGATAACAAACCTCTTGTATGTTACGCTTTCAAATTGACAGATGACCGCTACGGTCAGTTGACATACATTAGAATTTATCAGGGTTTGATAAAAAAAGGTCTTGGAATTGTCAATATGACCACTGGCAAAAAGGTGAATGTAGGTCGCCTTGTCCGTATGCACTCAGACGAAATGGAAGACATCACTGAAGCTGGCGCAGGCGACATCGTAGCGTTGTTCGGCATAGATTGCGCAACTGGCACAACCTTCACGGATGGCTCTCTCCGCATGAACATGACCTCCATGCACGTTCCAAACCCCGTTATTGAGCTTGTTATAGAGGCAAAAAACAGAGATGACCTCGCAAATCTTTCAAAAGCTCTTAACCGCTTCACCAAAGAAGACCCAACATTCCAGGTTTATGTGGATAAGGAATCTGGGCAAACCGTTATCAAGGGCATGGGTGAATTGCACTTGGAAGTTTATGTTGAACGCATGAAACGCGAATACAAAGTTGAAGTTCAAACAGGTGCCCCACAGGTTGCCTACCGCGAAACAATCACACGTCCTGCCGCCTTTGATTATACGCATAAAAAGCAAACCGGCGGTGCTGGCCAGTATGCAAAAATGATGGGCGAAATGCGCCCCATGCCTATTGAAGGCGATATGGAAAAAGTATATAACTTTGTCAGCTCCGTTGTTGGCGGGCGTATTCCAAAGGAATATATCCCAAGCTGCGACAAAGGGTTCCAAAGCTGCATGGAAGCTGGTTCTTTGATAGGCTTCCCCGTTGTTGGTATAGAAATGGAAGTTAAAGACGGGCAATACCACCCTGTTGATTCTTCTGATATGGCTTTCCAAATTTGCGCACGCATGGCATTTCGCGAGGCTTTTCAAAAAGCCGGAGCGCAGATACTTGAGCCTATAATGAAAGTTGAAGTTCAAACCCCAACTGAATTCCAAGGCAGTGTGGTTGGTAACCTTTCACAACGCCGCGGTACAATACAGGCAACCAGCGAGCAGCAGAACTACACCACAATAGTAGCGGAAGTTCCGCTTTCCGAAATGTTCGGCTATGCAACGGATTTGCGCTCCATGACACAGGGCAAAGCGGAATTCACCATGGAATTTGCCAGATACGCTCCTGTTCCTCGCAATATACAAGAAGAGTTGATAAAGAAGTACGGAGACAAAGCAAAAGCGGCTGGGCGTTAATTTAAACTCCCCATTTCGTAGCCATCAAGCTCCATCGCTACGAATGCAAAGCCGAATTCCTTTATCTTTTTGGAAATCTCGTCTAAAACTTGTTCGTCAAAAAATTTGCTCCTCTCGCTTTTTGCCACTTCTATACGTGCAATATTCTCGTGCGTTCGCAAGCGAAATAATTTAAAGCCATATGAACGCAAAATTTCTTCGCCTGCTTCAATTTTAAACAAAAGTTCTTCTGTTATTTTTTGCCCATAAGGGACACGCGAAGCCAGGCAAGCAAAAGCCGGTTTGTCCCAAACGGGAATATTTGCCAAACGCGACAACTCACGAATTTCCGCCTTTGAAAGTTTAGCCTCGCGCAGAGGGCTAAAAACGCCGAGTTCAAGCAAAGCTCTTAATCCCGGCCTGTAATCGCTTTCGTCATCTGTGTTTGTGCCGTCTAAAACTGCGCTTATGCTGCGTTCTTTTACAGCTTGAATTATTTTGCCAAACTCCTCTTTTTTGCAAAAATAGCACCTATCGCGAGGATTTTTCGCCACTTTTTCGTCAATGACTTTTTCTTCTATGGTGATATGCTCAATGCCTATTTGCGCGGCGACTTTTCTTGCATCCAAAAGTTCGCTTTTTGAAAGCATGGGAGAAACTATAGTGACAGCAATGGCGTTTTTCCCAAGGGCCTGATACGCAGCGTAACACAAAAAGGAACTGTCCACCCCACCAGAAAAAGCGACAGCCACCTTGCCTTTTTTTGCGATACAATCTAAAAGCTCTTTATATTTGTCAGCAGGCATATTAGTATCTGGCTATTGCTCAGAAATGGATAGCGAAAGCGGCAAAATCACCATTTGCGGAGGTTTTCGGGAGAGCTTTACATCTATGGCAGTTTTCACCGCTTGGCGTTCTTCAAAGGACAGGTTTTCTTTCCATACATATTCATGTTTGCCGTCTTTGTTCTTTTTTCTGCTCATCACTCCATATAAAAGACCTGCATCGTCTTGGTAAACAATCCATTGGTTGCCAATGCGCAGAACATTTGCATTAGTAATATCGCCATTGTTGCGGGTTACTGCACGGTTGCTGATTTGCACTTCGTCCCCAAGGCGAATTTCTTCCATATAGATGGTTCTAAGCCTGGAAAATCCCTCTTCCGCTGTTGCTGCACCGTTTTCCAAGTCCTGGCATAGAGCAGCGGTTCTCTCCAACCTAGCTTCTGTGTCCCAAGGCAAGCTCGTTTTGATGAAACTTTCCAATTTACGGCAATGTATTATCAGTTGCGCGGCGAGAGCGTTTCTGGTTGAGTTCACATTTTCAACTTTGACCTGTGAATTTGCAATAAGGCTTTTTTCCTTTCCCATTTCTGCGGATATTTCGGAAAGTTTATGGCTGAGCTGTTCAATTTCGCTTTTTCTGCGTTCAATATCCGTTTTTTGCCGTGCTTGTTGCTCAGAAGAGAATTTTTTTTCTGCCTTTGCAATGGAATCGGTTTGGGCAATTTGGGCGTTTATCTTTTTAATATCATTTTCAATATTTGATTTTTCCGAAAGCAAAGCGGCTCTCTGCGTTTCAAAGTCATCCGCAAAAGCCAAAACCGCCAAGGTGAATAAAAGCAGTATGATTTTCATTGAGGTATAATATAGCAATTTTTACCATAAGAAACCGCCTTGCGGTTGCAAAATGCCTGAAAAACAGGCAAAAACGCATAATTTCAGGAATTATTAAAAAACTTGACAACTGTAATTTTTTTTTCTAAATTTGAGTGATTAATTCAGGAGTTTTTTCATGAAAAAAGTTCTAGCAATAGCCCTTCTCTGCGCAGTGTCCTCTTTCGCAACTTGGGACTATTTTCCAGCAAAAGATGCAGGCAACGGCGAAGTCAAAGTTGGCTTTGGGTACTATATAAATCCAGAAGGTCAAAAGAATTATAGTATTCTTGGAGCTACTGCTGATGCCCGTTATAGCATTATTGACGGTTTGGAAATCGCCCTCTTTACCCAATTCCCTCTATCGGCTTCAGTCCCAGATAAAACACAAGAAGATGCAAGCATGAGCTGCAAAGCAGAAGGCGAGCATGTATGCCCACCGACTTATGGACCTCCTGTTATCGGAGTGCGCTACTGGTTGCCGATGGGCCTTGGCATAGCTCTAGATGTAGCTCTCCCAAAACAGGGCGATGCTTATCCTACTGGTGGCCATAAGAAAGAAGCAAAATATAACACTCACCTAGACTTTATACCCGCTTTGCAATTTTCCACTAATCTTGCCCCAGAGTTATCTTTTGGTTCTCAAGTAAGTTTGACCATACCCGGAGAAACCAAAGATGAAAAAGGCGATAAAGAGAAGGCTGGTATGGATTTGGGCATCGGTGTAGAATTTGACTACTCAACCGGTTCAGTTACCCCATACCTCGGCGTAGATATAGCTATGGGTTTAACACCCAGAAAGGTGAACGGTGAAGTTCCTAAGGATAAGGCCACTAAAACTGAAGAAGAGGCGAAAAAAACGGGCATTGATGTTGGAGTTGGCGCCACATTTACGATAAATGATAATATGAGTGCTGATGTTGGTTTAATATGTGGCTTTGGCGGACGCTATGAAGCTACTACTTATGACAAAAAAACAGGCTTCCCATCAACAGAAAACATAACACCACTTACCATTCAAGCACACTTCTCTTACAACTTCTAAAAATTAGTGCTTAAGCACAAAAAAGCTCCCCGGAATGGGGGGCTTTTTTTATTTCTTAGCCAAAGCCCTTAGTAAGCCAAATAACGCAGATAATTCCGCTTGGCTCGGATTCAATTTTTGGAGCCAAGTGCGTATAGAAGCGTTTACCCACGGATAATTTTTGTATCTATCTGTCAGGTTTTCCAAAATAAAATTTTCAATGTTTTCAAATTGCTCCGTTGTCGCGGCTTTTCTGTGCGTTATGGGCAGTTTGTTTCTAAACGCCAAACCCTCGCCCAGCAACCCAGCGCGGCAAAGCTCGTAGCTCGCAACGCTAACCGCATGGGACAAATTCAAACTCATCAGCCCCGCAACTGGAATTTCGCATTGAACGGCACACAGCTCAATCTCTTCAAAGGAAAGCCCGCAGGATTCACGCCCAAAAATCAAAGCAACTATGCCGTTTTTCTCTTTGCAAATAGCGGGCAATTCGGGTAGCGCAATATGCGAAACAACAGTGTCGAATTGGCGGCGGCTGAAAGCAATGGTATAAGAGCAATCCGCTATGGCTTCTTTTAAAGTTGGGAATATCTTTGCTTTATCCAAAATTTCCGCGCTGGCATGAGCCGTGTTATAGCACTTTCTAGGCAACGGCTGAGATTTGCGAACAATGCGCAAATCGCTAAACCCATTGCTCCTCATGCTACGAGCAACAAAGCCGATGTTATGCGGATGTTCGGGTTCTACTAAAATTATTGCAAACATAAATGTTTACATCATTTCAACGGCAAATATGAGTGTTGCATCCGGCGGTATTGGTCCGCCGCCTCTTGAACCGTAACCTAGGCTAGGCGGAATTAACAGCAAGCGCTTTTCGCCACGCTTCATTCCTACCAATCCCAAATCCCAGCCCCTTATCACGCGCCCAGCTCCGAGTTCCAAAGAGAGCGGTTCGCCTCTGTCTCTTGAGCTATCAAATTTTGTTCCATCGGAAAGCCAGCCGGTGTAATGCACTTTTATAACCTCGCCGGGCTGAACAGGTTTGCCGTTGCCTGCTTTTTCTATAAAATATTTTAAACCCTCTTGACCGTTTATCCATTTTATAGAATTTGCATCGGGGAAAAAATCCATAGAAGCCGCAAACTCGTTGTCAATTTCAACCAAATCCGCTTGAATGCGAAATATAAGCGTGGAATTTGCAGGAATGTTGGGCATAGCTACAGGGCCGTAAGCCATGCTTGGCGAAAGCCTCAACCACCTTATGCCACCCTGTTTGAGCGATTCCAAACCGATTTCCAAACCTCTGACTAATTTTCCCGCTCCAAGCATAGTTTTGGCGACTTTTCCCAAATCCTTGGAACTCCCAAACTTATGCCCATTTAAAAGCCAACCCGTGTAGTGGAATGTGAGTTCCATTCCTGCGTGGAGTTCTTTTCCCGTACCTTCCCTTTCATCAAAAATTTCTATGCCAGGTCGCAGGGTTTTCCATTTTAGAGCGGCAGGTTTAAGAAGGGTATCCGGTTCTAAGCTCTTTTGCGCGCTGATAAGCTCAACCTCAAAAAGCAAATCGGAATTTGCGGGAATTGGGCCTACAGCATTGTTACCATAAGCAAGAGCGGAGGGGATTTTTAAACTGCGAATTTCGCCAGGTTTCATCCCCTCTATTCCAATATCCCAACCTTTTATGACTTGATCCGCCCCAAGCACAAATTCAAGTGGCTCTCCTCTGTCGCGGGAACTGTCGAATTTTGTGCTATCTTTTAGCCAACCCGTGTAATGTACCCGCACGAGTTGCCTTTTATGGACAGGTTCGCCTGCGCCTTGCTTGAGGACTTTAATATCTACATTTTGAGCTACGGAAATACCCACAAAAAAGAATAAGAACAAGAACGCAATTTTTTTTGCCAAACAGAAGCCGTCCATTTTACTCCCTATTCTTCAAATACCATCTTATCAACGCATTGGTGCTTGAATCGTGGTTTAACTCAATATCCGGGTCTTTCTCTCCTGCTTCAAGTTCTGGCAAAATTTTTCCAGCGAGCTGCTTACCAAGTTCAACCCCCCATTGGTCATAGCTGTTTATGTTCCATATAACGCCCTGCACAAAAATTTTGTGCTCGTACATGGCAATCAGGGAACCCAAGGTTCTTGGGTCTATTTTTTTGACCAAAATGGAGTTGGAAGGTTTATTGCCCTCAAATACCTTGTGGGGTGCCAAAAATTCCACTTCCGCATCGGTTTTGCCCGCTTTTATAAGCTCGGTTTGGGCTTCTTCCAAGGTTTTGCCGTTTAGCAACGCCTCAGTTTGGGCAAAGAAATTGGAGAGTAGCTTGCGGTGGTGGTCACTTATTTTATTGAGCGAGTTCACCGGAGCTATGAAATCGCAAGGGATTAATTTTGTGCCTTGGTGAATCAATTGGTAAAAGGCGTGCTGCCCGTTTGTGCCAGGCTCGCCCCACAAAATAGGACCAGTTTGATAGTCCACCCTATGCCCTTCGCGGTCTATGGTTTTACCGTTGGATTCCATATCTGCCTGCTGAAAATATGCGGCAAAACGGTGCATATATTGGTCGTAAGGCAGAATTGTATAGGAGCTGGCTTTTAGGAAATTGTTATACCAAACACCCAAAAGCCCCAAAATAACTGGAAGGTTTTTCTCAATATGGGCTTCACGGAAATGCGTATCCATGTCATAAGCACCTGCGTGCAAAAGGGTGTAGTTTTCAAAACCTATTCTAAGAGCTATAGGCAAACCTATTGCAGACCACAAACTGTAGCGGCCTCCAACCCAATCCCAAAATTCAAACATATTTGCGGTATCTATGCCGAACTTAGAAACCTCTGTAGCATTGGTGGAGAGTGCCACAAAGTGCTTGGCTATGGAGGAAATATCGCCGTTGAATTTAGCTAGCACCGCAGCTTTGGCGGTGTTGGCATTGGTCATAGTTTCTTGGGTTGTAAAAGTTTTGGAAGCCACTATCCAAAGGGTTTCTTCCAAATCAACTTTCTTTAGGGTTTCTGCTATATGGGTGCCGTCCACATTGGAGACAAAATAAACCTCAGGGGAATTTTCATCAGCATAATGCTTCAGAGCTTCGCAAACCATAACGGGCCCCAAATCAGAGCCACCTATGCCGATGTTGACTACTGTCTTAATTGGTTTGCCGCTGTGCCCTTTCCACTTACCGCCGCGAACCTGGGCGGTGAACTCTTTGATGTGGGTTAGCACGGCTTTCACCTTTGGCATAACATCTTCGCCATCTACCAATATAGGCTCCCTGCCCTGGTAGCGCAGCGCGGTGTGCAGAACGGCTCTCTTTTCCGTGTGATTTATCTTATCGCCGGAGAAGAATCTCTTTCTCATCTCTTCAAAGCCGCTGCTTTTTAAAAGGTTAGCCAGCAGGTCAAGGGTGTCTGAATTTACGCGGTTTTTGGAATAATCCAAATATATTCCACAGGCTTCGGCACTATAATTTGTCCCTCGGCTGGGGTCCGCTTTGAATAACTCGCACATACTTGTTTTTTGCGCGATGCGTGCTTGGGCTTCAAGAGCTTTCCACTCAGGAAGCAAATTTGGCTTGGTCATGGTGGGAATTTAGAAATTGTCTGAACCAAAATTCTCAGAATTAAAGAATTTTCAGAATGAACCACCGTTTTTTGGGTGTTTTTGGCTGTTTTATTCTGTTAATCTTAAAAAAATTGCGAATTTTGAATTTTTTTCGGCTCGACAAGCGTCTAAGTATAGTAGGAGCAAAAAAAAACGGAGGTTTCTATGAAAAAAGAAAGGGTTAAACCTTGCAGTAGTGTCAATAATTTTGTATATTCAAAGGAGGGCTTGCTATGGAACGCGTTTTGAATCTTATATTTAGTGCAGAAAACGTGCGAATGCTGGTGTTGCTGGTATTCGGTCTTAGCGGTTATGTACTGATTAACAGCAAAATAGACCATCTGGAATCTTCCATGAACAAGCAAATAGACGAGCTTAGGGGAACTATGAATAGCCGAATAGACGAGTTGAAGTACAACGATATAGCTCATTTGAATAGTGCCATAGAAGCCCTGACTTATGCTTTGGAGAAAAACGGGTCCCTAAAACGCAAAGACAAAGAGTTCGTGGATAGCAGGTTGGCTCGATGATTTACACCCCC
>Ga0268262_10001529_pt1 | contig 28528 bp, 27 predicted proteins | sample TergutNc150P3_FD_190354 | JGI IMG/M metagenome (GOLD analysis project Ga0268262, IMG submission 190354) | Nasutitermes corniger P3 segment gut microbial community from laboratory colony in Florida, USA - Nc150 P3 (SPAdes) (version 2) | ecosystem: Host-associated > Arthropoda: Insects >... | reverse complement strand
TATATTGTGGGCGTGGGTTTCCTTACCAGTTCTGTTTCAGGCAAACCATACGATGATTTGACCAATGCTTCTTCCGCCGTAAGATTCCTCAAGGCCATAGATCCCCATAAAACCACGGTACTCCTTACGGGCAATAACGGAACCCGCTGGCGGCTGGTCAAGGATCCGTCTCAGGAGACCCGTACATGGATGTGGGAAGCGGCCAGTGTGGGGGCCAATTTCTGGAACTGTATGTTCAATGGCCAGTACCCGGCCGCCGCCGATGATCGGCGTAACGCCTACATAGAAACCGATGTGTACCGGTATTTAAAAGACAACGAAAAACTGATTCAGGGCCAGACGCCCGTGTCCGACGTGGGGATTTATTTTTCATCCGCCTCAAGGGACAAGGCGCAGCTTGAAAAAGACAAAAGTTACGAAATGGGAATCAACGGCCTTGAGGCCGTGTTGGTGGACAATCACATACCCTACGGTTTTATCACCGATAAGGATTTTACCCTGGAAAGAGCTTCCGCACACAGCGTTCTGTGTCTGCCCAACGCAATGTGCCTTTCCGACGCGCATATTGAGATCATCAGGAAGTATGTTGAAAACGGCGGCAGCCTCTTGGCCAGCTATAAGACTTCGCTTTTTGACGAAAACGGCAAATCCCGGGGTGATTTTGGCCTTACGAAAGTTTTCGGTTTGTCCTATACGGGTATTCAGAAAGATACCTCTTTTGACTGCTACCAAATGGTACGGCTGCCATCCCATGAAATTACCAAGGGTATGGATGCGGACAAAACCAGATACTTTATTAACGGCGGCAATACGCTTCTAACCACGCCCATAGACAAAAACGGCGAAACGGTCTGCTCGTATGTCCCTATTATTCCCAACCAGTACCCTGAGCGGGCGTGGATACCTATCACCGAGACCCAGTTCCCAACTGTATACACTAACAAGTACGGTAAGGGACAGGTGGTGTTTTTTCCAAACCAGATGGATGCCCTTGTGTATACCAATGGTCACGAGGATTATTATCAGCTGGTGTCCAATTCGCTTAACTACCTGTGCAAGAAAGGGTGGAGCCTTGTAACCGACGCGCCGGACAGCGTACATGCGGGCTTTACAAAGCATCTTGACGGCGGTAGTTACATACTGTCCTTTGTAAATGTGAGTTCCTCTGGCAGAAGGGCGATACGGCAGCTCATCAGCATTCCTGGCTTTAACGCAACCTTGCGCATCCCCGCAAGGGAACTGATCTCTGTAAGGACCATTTATTCATCACCCGATGGCGGGATTGCACAGGCCGGCGCCGCCGTTCTTGGCCCCGACGGCCTGCTTGAGATCCCCTTGCGGATCCCGTCGTTTAAGGAGTTTTTCGCAGTAACCGTTGAGGTTAAGTCCTAGAGCTTATCCGCCCATAAGGGCTATGTATTCCTCAACGTCGCCATGTACGCCTACAAGCTCCTGGCTGACTGGATTGACCATGAGATCCATATCTTCAAGCGGGAGGGTTCCCAAGAGGACATCAGCGGCGCCGGGTATAACTACGGCAGACAGCGTTGAAGTCCGGTTTTTCCAGTGAATTTCGACAGCTTCTGTTACCTTGCACGATACCCGTTGTCCATTGGCTATTCTGACAAATTTTTCACCTCTTACCACCAGCCCCAGCTTTTGACATAGTTCCTCGGTAATAACCAGTGACATTGCGCCTGTGTCTACCACGGCCTGAACCGTTGCTGCCCTGACATCTTCTTCTTTGATAAGCCCGTCCAGAGCTTTTCCCTCATCTTTCGCGTTTTTCAAGGTAATTTCCGCATGAACAGTTCCCATTTTCGTTCCTCTCTCAGTAAAAGTAATATCAGAGAAAAATACATTTCTCAACACTATACTGCTGGGGGATAACCAGCGCTTTATTTTTTGTTACATATGTAATATACCACAATTTACAACCCATGCGCTCTCTTATCAGATTCTCTTGTTACCGTATTTACGTTGCGAAAAAACCATGACTTTGATTTCGCTTCTATAAGCGCATCCCTGTTATATGACGTTCGACACATTTCCGCAAATTCAGCGTTACCAGCGTATATTCCAAGAGGTTCCCCGACATAATCCCAATCGCACCATGTGGGGTCGATTATATATCTGTTTTTTTCAGTACGGTATTCTATCCATTTATGAGTCGGGCTGTTATTTGTGGTTATTATGCCCTTGTTATACAGTTCCAACAGTACGCTGTCATGCTTTAGTACGAATATAAAATAATCAGCGTAATTTGAGCATACACCCGCAAAGGTAAAATCATCCGACATAGCGGACTCGTCGTATGTGATCCATTGGGCAGTATTATAATTAAAAGCGTTATAATCATATTTGCCCGCTTTGATTGTTTTTAAGTTGATGTTCCAGAGCCTATTGTATATGTCTTGCGGAACGTCATTGGGAATTGACGGCTGAAATATTGACCAACTCCATGTTCCTTTTCCGTCTACCTTGTAGGGAATATCAACCATCGTATCCCCTCTGTAGATGTTTTCGGTCTGGGCCGCATTGGTTCTAGTCAGGTTTGTTTGCACCCGTTCTATATTTACAGGCGTTTCCTTACTTACAGGCGTTTCTTTTCTCTTTGGAGTTATTGCGACTCCCGGCCGCCACCCCACGCCAAACCGTATGGTATAACCTGTTGCCGGATTTATATCAACAGTGTCTATTTTTGGTAAAGATGAAGACAAGTCGGGAGCGTACATCCCCTCACCCCGCACATAAAAAGCGTTGCTGATGGAATAATCCAATCCCACGCCAAATCTAACCCACCCTAAATTACTGACGTTTTTCGTCCCGTCTAAAATCCACTGATACTCAATATTGGCAAGCGAAAACAACGATATATTCCAAAAAGAAATGGGAACTTTTAGTGAAAAACCAGCGCCAAGCGATTGTGTGTCTTTACCGGACAGGTTTTTGGCATAGCTTACAGTTGTTTCCGCATATTCTGAATAACCAAAAATATAACCGCCCATTTCAGATCGATTATTGGAAGAGTATACGCCGCCGGCGCCGTAACTGGCGCAGCCCACTATTAACAATGAGCAAACGCCGGCAAAGCCGGCGAGAGCAATCGCCAGCAAAGTTGATGACGACAATAAGAAATGTCGTTTTACACTATCTTTTATTGTTCGTTTCACGCTCATCCCGTTTACACTTTTTGTTGCTCATTGTTCATTGTACACTGTTAATTGTTATAAGACCCCGGTTCCGATTCAGATATTTTATTAACAATTAAGTTAGTGTGAGCATGGCCTATAAGATATTCGGCTCCGGGGGCTGAAACAGTATATTTTATTTCATTGTTTTCTCCGGTAAACTCAAATGAAGGAGTTTTCAAAGATCCTAACGACCCAGTAAAATAAATATTGTGCTTGCCATTACTTAATTCGATGCTGAAACATTCACCATTTTTTAATTTTTTTACTGATTGACCGTCAATATAAACATGAAATTTCTCTAATAAATAAATCATAAGTTTTGCTCTTTCAATAGTTAATTTGCATTTACCGGCCTTTGCGCTGCCTTTCTTGCCTGTTTGAATACCGGCTCCGCAGTTTGAGCAAAACTTAGCGCCTTCGTTAAGTTTGGTTCCGCATTGTTCACAAAAAGCCATTGTGGTCTCCTTTTGTTTGGTTAAATAAAAAGTGTGACTGTCACTTTGCTTCTCACTTCAATATTATTCCCAATTCTTTAAATACTTCAGCAGCAAAATTCACCAGTATCTGGCTACTCAAGCTTTCACAAAACCGTTCAAAGTAATCATCTTTAAGGGACACTGTATTTTCTTTCGGTATAAGAAAATATGTACCGGTTTTATTTTTCAGACCTTCCAATTTGTCTGTAATGTCTTGCCCTGTTTTGTTATTTTTCGCAGTAAAACAAATGACAACTGTTACTTTGTCAGGTGTCATGTCCAAACCAATCCAGAAATCATATTGATCATTTATAAGGATATGCCTTCCGTAACAAAAAGAATAATATGATTTTGATTTTCCCCAAAATTCCAGTTTGTCCTCTTTGGCATTGTCTTTGATATTAAGATTGTGAACTGTTAAAAGCTTTTGGCATAACTCTGTCAGCGCTTTTGAAAAATCCAATAAACCCAGCGCAGTACAGAAAGGTGTTTGTTCAAGTTTCATCGTTTCCCCCCTTATTCAACGACCCAGAGGCGGCCTGTCCAGACGTAGGTCCCGGCCTTACTGCCGTTGCCAACGTAGGCATCACGGAGTTCCCCATTATTTAAATTTCTAGTGTGCACATTGGCCGGCAAAGTGATGCGGGTAATACTGGTTGAAAAAATATTCCCACTTTCAGTTCCGGTAAAGGCCAAACTGAAACCCAGATCACTGTCGGAATCATAAAATATCGTTCCCTGCATGTTATAATTTACCAGCGAAGGAGGAATCACCACAGAGGTTATAGTATCACTTTCAAAAGCGCTCTGGCCAACAAACGTTACACCGTTGGGTATAACAACGGACGTGAATTTGTTGCAATAGAAGGCAGCCGTACCAATCCTCCGTAGCGAAGCGGGAAAAGAAATCGAAGTAAGGGGCTGCATACAAAAGGCATTTCGTCCTAATTGAATTAAGGTGGAAGGTAAAACAACCCTGTAAATTGTTACAATACCGGTAGGATTGGAAGTACTATAATAGTTAAGAGCGAAGCTCGACTCGCCAATTTCGGTTACCTTAAGGCCGTCAATGGTTTCGGGGATTACCACATCCGTCCTTGTACCTTTATATTTGGTAATTTTAACGCCGCCCAGAGCGCTATTGGCTATATCAAAATCGTTGGGGCTGTTGGGTGTGGAGCTTGGGGATTGTAGCGCCTGTAACCGCGCCCTTTCCTGCTGTTGCCTCTCCTGTTCTTGCTGTTGTCTTGCTAGTTCCTGTTGTCTCGCCTGCTCCTGCTGTCGCCTTGCCTGCTCCTGCTGCTGCCTCGCTTGTTCCTGCTGTTGCCTCTCCTGTTCCTGCTGTCGTTGTGCCTGTACTGTCTGCACCTGCGCCACTTGGGCTGTCCATCGCCCATCAATGTCTGTTTTTCCCGCTACTGGTTTATCTACTATCCATTGCTGTTTGACGTTTCTCGCGTTTGCCAAAGAAGCCTGGATTTCTCTGTATGACGGTGCCAGTCTGAGTGCCGCTTCATAAGCCGCTATTGCCCTGTCTATATCTTGCTCACTTCCAGCTGCACCCTCTAGGATCCTAACCCTATCAAAACTACCTGGAGTGTCGCGTATACGTTGAAGTTCCATGAACGAATTAAACCTTTGAAATCTAAAATCCCCTTGCTGAACCCACTCGGCAACCTCTGCATTATGCCTAATGGTTGACGCACATGAAACAAGCATAACAACAGTAGTTGCGGCAAGCAAAATTAACAAAAAAGTGGCTTTTTTCATCTTAAAAACTCCTCTCACTAATAATACCGGCGCTCAAGCGCTGGCTTCCCCAATGGTGTGTAAAACCATCCTAAATATAACGTCTCCCTAAACGGCAACGCCGCTTGCGGCCTTTGCTTCCGCCTTGGCAGTTTCAAAAAGGGTGACACCGTTGGGTGTCAGTCAGACCTTCAGTCGGGCGGTTCTGTAGGTCATCATTGTTCTCACCCAACAATCTTGAAAAGCTCGTCAATAAAAGGCTCTATTTCCTTTGTCTTGTCTGGCTTGTTGGAGTTGTTATAGGCTTCCTCCGCCTTTTTCAACTGTTCTTTCACTTTCTTTCTGTCATGCGGTGTGAAGGGTTCCTTTGAAACAATACGATCCATTACAAGGAGTATTGTGCCTTTGAGTTCACCGGAAATATCCCAAGTGCGGAACTGATTTAGTATTACCAAATTGTCAAAGACTTCGGCGTCAATTTCATCGCGCAAATAAGCGTTTATCCAATCGCAAAGTCCGCCTTCCGCCAAGCTCTTTTTATCGTCCATCTTAATCCTCCTTCTTATTAAGCGGCCTAAATGCCGCCTGTTTCAAAATCCATGCACTTCATACAATTCCTCTTGAAATAGATTTATTGCCCAAGGCGAACAACGCCGCCTGTATTGCCGAAAATTGGGATGTTTGAGTTGGTTGGGTGAATATACGCTGTTAGTTAGTTGACTCGATAGATCAGATAGTGAGTATAATCGCCTGTCGCCTGTCGCCTGTCGCCTGTCGCCTGTCGCCTGTCGCCTGTCGCCTGTCGCGATCACTGCTTAAAAACCGCATCCATGCGGTTTTTAAGCTTGCAGTATTCATTCTTTGGCTAAAATGGGCGCTTTTTTGGCTCATCATTGGATACATTGTACTTTATTAAGAAAAAATTGGCAAGTAAGAAAGGCAAGTATGCGGGGGTGGAGAGAGCTTTGCAAAAAAATAAAAAGATGAGCCGTATTGGAATGAAAATAAGCCGAAATTAAGCGGTAGCGGAGGTTGTTCCATCGATTTTCAAGGGATTTTCAGTCGGATGGTCTGCCTCCGGTTCCTGAATGAGACACTCTTCGTCATATTCCCGCATTTCAGCGTCGCTTATTATCCCTAATTGGTGCATACCCTTCATGTCTTCGTGAATAACCTGTAATAATTCACTTTCATATTTATTTTTCATACCCCATCTCCTTATAATTCCACCAACTGACCATGTTCAATGCGTTCCCTCAGTTGATCAGATGTCATGGAAAAATACTTTTTTGCGGCTCTCTTTAACATTTTCAACTCTTTTTGGCTGATATTGCTTCTGGCTGATTTGGCATATCCGTAAGTGTAAAATGTCCGTTCTTCACTCCTAAAGAACACAATTACCCTGTAACTGCCTGATTTTCCTTCGCCAGACCGGGCAATCCGCATTTTATACACGCCGCCGCCCAAATCGGCATCGACCTGTCCCGCTTCAAGCTGGTCTACCAGTTCCCTTAGTTCGCCGTCTGCTATGCCCTCTTTCTCGGCAAACCGGGTAAACCATGAATTCTTGAAGACTCTCACTTGTAAACAATAGCGCTAAAGTAGGGCAATTTCAATAAGGGCGTCGGGCGTAGTCCAGAGGTAACAACAAGTACCTACATAAAAGTGACAGACACCAAAATTCCATAGCGGGGCTTGTACAGGGTACTTTGCTTGTCATTGTTCGCTCGATAACCCCATCGGCTAATACTCTTGTTATGCTCCGGCACGAGGGGCGGTTTTTATGTCGTTTGCTGCTCAAGAAAAAAAGTTCAACTTGTCTTTTTATGCCTTAATAAATATGTTTATAGTATAAATGGGATGGGGAACCCGTCCGGCGGCTGTCGAAAGGCAGCCGCTTATTTTTTTGGAAGCACTATTAGCCCTTCCTGGATAATCTTTTCTTTTATTAGAGTTGTTCGGAAACTTCAGTTAAAGTTTTCATGTGCCGTTTCCTTGAAATATTTATAGAGTTGCTCATCTGCCTGACGGTAGCCGTCAATCGAATATGCACGAGATTCAAATGTACGGAAGGAGCATATGATAAAGAAGAGAACTAAGACGGTTGCGAGTTAATAATTGCCTTGCATTTGAGATGTAAATCAGGTATATCGCTGATAACAGTTGCCCAGACTGTTTCTATATCCAATTGCCCATATCCATGAACTACCACATTCCGCAACCCGATTATATTCTTCCAGGGAATATCAGTGTGGCTTTTGATAAATCAAGAATAAGTTTAACAATGCCAATGTCTTTATCCATAAATGAGAACCATATCTTTTTCTATCTGTTCTTTAAACTCCCCTGATAAAGCAACTGTAGTAACCACATCGACTTTGCTTCCAAGTGTTTCCTCTAAATCCTGACAAAAACCGGAAAGCTCAAACAGGGTTTGGATGTTTCCCTTTTCTATGCAAATATCAATGTCGCTTTCGGGATTTGGCTTTCCACGGGCATAGGAACCGAATAAGTATACCTTTTTAACTCCGTATTGGCGGGCTGTATCTGAGACTTTTGTTTTGATTTCAGCCAAAGAATGTAAGTTATTCATCTCACTTAGAATTATCGGGCAAAACAGGTTTTTATACAACGCATACGGAAGCCGTGTGCCCCGAGCAGCAATTTAAAGTTTATCTCTCATCACCTCAATTAGTGTCCAATCGGGAATACTAATCGATATTGTACCCGATTTAACCTCTATAAATGCTTAGCTTGCCTTCAAGAATTCTCACGCAGAGTACGCGGAGGCGCAGAGAACAGCGCGTTATTGTCTAATTCTGCGTCTTCTACTATGCTTTTTCTTATTATCATAATGAAAATAAACATGAAAGAAGCACTTTGCTTATAAATTACCTCAATTCCTTTGCGTCCTTTGCGCCTCTGCGTGAGAAATTTTCTAATGATTTTTAAATATTCCTTTAAACTTTACATTGCTGTGCCCCGAGGTTTCCAACTTGTGCATTTAGAAAAATTCCTCTATTCTATAACAAGACAAAAAAGGAGCGCTTATGGATACCAGCTTAATCACCGAAAGGGCAAAAGATTACATAGCCAAAGAGAAGGACGCTAATTTCCGAAAGGAAGTAGAGAACCTTCTTGCCGCCAAGGATTTTAAGGAACTAGAAGACCGCTTTTATCAGAACCTGGAATTCGGTACGGGCGGACTGCGGGGCGTAATAGGCGGCGGCTATAACCGCATGAACACGCTGGTGGTAAAAAGCGCCACACAGGGGCTCGCGACATACTTATTGAAGGCGTATCCGGATAGGGCGCAAAAAAGCGGGGCGCTCTCGGCGGTTGTCGCCTTTGACAGCAGGCATTATTCGCCTGAGTTCTCCGAGGCATCCGCGCTAATTTTCGCGGCTAACGGGATAAAATGCTACCTTTTTTCATCCCTAAGGCCGACGCCGGAGCTTTCTTTTGCCATTCGCTACCTCAAGGCAGATACCGGCATAGTTGTTACCGCTAGCCACAACCCGCCCAAGTACAACGGCTACAAGGCTTACTGGGCAGGCGGGGCGCAGGTTATCCCGCCGCACGACAAGGGAATAATTGACGAAGTAAACGCGGTCAAAGAAATAAAAGAGATGGGCCGCCAGGAAGCAATCGCAAAGGGGCTTCTGGTTATCATTGATAAAGAAGTGGACGAGCCTTACCAGAACATGGTAAGGAGCAGGCTTTTCAGGCCGGAGCTAATAAAGGAAAAAGCCGGGGAAGTAAAGATCGTCTACACTCCCCTTCACGGGACAGGGGCCTTCCACGTGGAAAGCGTCCTTGGGAGCCTGGGCCTTAAGGTAATAACCGTGCCTGAACAGCGGGAAGGAAACGGCGATTTCCCGACCGTGTCGTTCCCCAACCCCGAGGAAGCCGCCGCCTTGGAGCTGGCAGTGAATCTGGGAAAAAAAGAGAAAGCCGACGTGGTAATGGCCACCGATCCGGATGCCGACCGTTTTGGCGTTGCCGTACCCTCGGGGAGCCGGGGCAAGGAAGGAGAATTCACCCTTGTAACCGGAAATCAGATGGGTGTTCTGTTGGCGGATTACATTTTCCTTTCGCTCAAAGAAACGGGGAAAACGCCTCCCAATCCGGCAATGGTCAATTCCATTGTAACCACCGGGATGCAAAAGCGGGTCGCCGAGCATTACGGGGCAAAGTGCTTCGAGTGCCTTACCGGCTTTAAGTGGATAGCCGAGGTGATGGCGGAGCGCGAAAAAGACAAAACCGCTTCCATCGTCTTCGGCACCGAGGAAAGCTACGGCTATCTGGTAGAAAACGAGGTCAGGGACAAGGACGGGGTTTCCGCCGCCGCGCTGACCGCTGAAATGACGCTTTATTGGCGGAGCAAAGGCAAGAGCCTTTTGGACAGGCTTGAAGAGCTCTACCAAATTTGCGGCTATTGGGAAGAGACAGGTATTTCAAAATACTTCCAGGGTCCGGAAGGTCCGGCAATAATGCAGGGTATTATGGAAGAATACCGGAAAAATCCCCCAAAAACCCTGGGAGGAATTGAAGTTGAGCGCGTCAGAGACCTCAAACACGGCGCGGATGGGCTTCCGCCCAGCGATGTACTACAGTTTTTCCTTAAAGACGGCGCCGTAGTCAGCGCAAGGCCAAGCGGCACCGAGCCGAAAATCAAGTTTTACGCCAGTTGCTGCGCCCATTTGGGAGGCGGCGGACTTTCGGCCGCTAATGCGGAGGCGAAGGGTAAACTGGACGCAATAAAAAAGGATATTAGAACAGTAATTGGAAATTAACTTATAGTTTAGGGGTTTGACATATAACCCCGGTAATAATATCATTACATCTATAATGAGAACCAAAAGCGTTGTTTTACCTGGCTTATTGTGCCTTATTTTAGCGGTATCCTGTTCCATTAACAAAATGGCTATTAACGCCGTTTCCAATGCTCTCTCGGGAACAGGAAGCTCGGATGTGTTTACCGGGGACTCGGATCCGGAACTGGTTGGCGATGCCCTGCCTTTCGCCATCAAGATGTACGAGGCCCTGCTGGCTCAAAACCCCAAGCACCAGGCGCTTCAGTTAACCACAGGCTCCCTTTTTGTGATGTACGCTAACGCTTTCATCCAGGGGCCGGCTGAAATGCTTGATCCGATTGATTTTTACCAGGAACGCCTTGAGAGCCTTGAGCGGGCAAAGAAATTGTACCTCCGCGGATACGACATTCTATATTCCGCTCTTGAAAACAGGTTCCCTGGATTTTCGGAAGCAACGGTTCAGGAAGGAACCCTCGATCCCATGTTAAAAAAATGCAAAAAAGACGATGTTTCACTGCTTTATTGGGCAGCCGCCGGAGGCTTCGCCGCGTATTCCATTGACGTTTTCGATTTTAGCCTGGGCTACAGTATTCCCGAATGGGGCGCAATGATGGCAAGGGCCTACGAGCTAGACCCAAATTTTAATGATGGGGCCATCGACGAGTTCTACATTCTATACTATGCCTCGCTTCCGGATAACATGGGCGGGGACAAAAGCAAAGCTGAAATTCACTTTCAGCGGGCTTTGGAAAAATCCGGAGGGCTGTCGGCGGGAGCCTATGTTTCCTATGCCAAGGCGGTCTGCGCGGATACCCAGAACCCAAACTACGACGCCTTTATAGAAAATCTTGAAAAGGCGCTGGCTATAGATATTGATCAAAACAAGTCCAACAGGCTTGTCAATGTTATTTCCCAAAGAAAAGCAAAATTTATGCTGGATACGGCGGATGAATTTTTTGCTGTTCTCCAGTAATTTTGAAGATAAACAAGAAATATGGAGTAAGTATGCGTAAAGTCATTTTTTTATTTATTATAGCGGCGTTGATTACGCCCGCTCTTTTTGCCCAGCGGGGCGGCAGGGTAGGAGACACCATTGAGGTTAAGCTTGCTTCTCCCGTTCCCAAAGAATCGCCCTGGGGGAGAGCACTTGACAGAATCGCTTCCGAATGGAGCCGAATCACAAACGGCCAGGTGCGCTTAAACGTACGCCATGGGGGAATTGAGGGAAGTGAAAGCAAAATGCACCTGTCCCTTGCAGGTGATATTATTCAGGGAGCCGTCTTCACCTCTTTCGGACTTAGCGCCATCGATCCTGGAATAATGACTTTGAGCGCGCCCTTCCTTATCCGCAGTGAAAGCGAATTAAACGCTGTTATGCAGGAAATGCAAAGGGAGCTGGATCAGAGGTTTAATCGGGGCAATTACTTCATCCTGGCCTGGTCCAAATCCGGCTTTGTAAACATTTTTTCCAGGGAGCCCGTTTATACTCCTGACGATCTGCGCAAGATGAAAATTGCCTCTAACACCGAGGCGTCGGAAATGAACACAGTTTTTAAGACCATGGGCTTCCAGATTATTGAATCCGACTGGGGTGATGTGGGAAACAAACTGAACGCGGGAACTATCGCGGCGGTATATCAAAACCCGGCGGCGGTTGCCGCTTTTCAGCTCCAATCAATCCTGAAAAATATGCTCTCGATAAATATTGCCCCTGTGCTTGGCGGAATAGTTCTTAACCAGGTAACCTGGAAAAAAATCGGCGACTTGAACCCAAAGTATCAGCAGGAGCTGCTCGATGTTACCCGGAAGATAGCGAATGAATTTGACAGCTCTTTGACAAAAACAGTGAGCGACGCCGTAACAACCATGAAGCGATCGGGACTAAAGGAAAACCAGGCCACAGCCGCCCAGGAACAGATGTGGATTACCGAGGTTGAAAGGGCTACATCCTCTCTTTTGGGGACTACCTTTGACAGGGATATTTACCAAAGGGTGAGCAGTATCCTCGCGAGAATCAGGACAAGGCGGTAACAAAAATGAACGAAACCGCCGGGAGACTGTTTGGGAAAACATTAAGCGTTGAAAAGGGCATTTGCTACGCGGCTCTTGCCTTAATGGCCTTGCTGCCTTTTTTTGATGTCATTTTAAGGCCCCTGAATATCTTTATTCCTTACTCCAGGCATTTTTTAATACGTTTGTTTCTTGTATCCGGTCTTTTTGCCGCCATGCTTACTACCAGGGCAAAGGATCATATCTCAATCGCGATTATCCAATACGCAAAAAATGAAAAACTAAAAAAGGCACTGGCAAATATAACCGGTTTAGTCTCGGCCTTTATTGCCGCAACTTTATTTTGGGATTCCGTTACATTTATAGCGTATAGTTTTTCAGGAAGGCAGTCAGGCTTAATTCCCGATTGGCTTTTCGCCCTGGCAATGCCAATCGCTTACGGCGTAATAGCCATTCGCTTCGCGATTTATTCAGCGTCCATTGGACACCAGGCAGACACGAACGGCGAAAACCCGAAAGCCGCATGGAAACGCTGGACGCTTCCGGTTCTGGTACTGCTTTTGGGAAGCGCCGCCGCCCTCCCCGCCATCGCGAAATTTTTCTGGGGCTTCCAGCCGCCTGAAATTTTTATCGCTCCCATGGACTTCCTTTATGACGCGGCCTTTTACGCCAGAACGCCTCTTATCCTCCTGCTCATTCTGACGGCTTTTTTAGGCACTCCCATTTTCATTATCATCGGCGGCATCGCCCTGGTGATGCTTCAGGCCGCCGGCGGCGAGCCTGACGCCGCGCCTATACAGATTTATTCAGCCCTGACAGACGCCGACATGATCGCCATTCCACTATTCACTTTGACCGGCTTCTTCCTTTCGGAAAGCAAAGCAGGCGAAAGACTTGTTTCCACTTTCCGCAGTTGGTTTAGCTGGATGCCGGGGGGAATGATCATCGCCACGGTTGTGATCTGCGCTTTCTTCGCGTCCTTTACCGGCGCTTCCGGGGTTACCATCCTGGCCCTCGGCGGCATACTCTACACGATCCTTAAAGAAAAGCTTGGCTACCCCGAAAAATTTTCCGTCGGGCTTCTGACATCTGTCGGCTGTATCGGCCTTCTGTTTCCGCCAAGCCTCCCCATTATTCTGGTAGGCTCCACCACAAATATGATCCTTTTCTTTATGGGCGAAACAGTCAGTTACCGGATCATCGACTTTTTCCTGGGCGCGATAATCCCCGGTCTCATCCTGGTGGGAGTTATGGTGGCCTTTGGAATTACCACCTCGATCAAGATAAAAATTCCTATAGAGAAATTCAACCTGAAGGAAGCGGGAAAAGCAGTAAAGGGAAGCGTCTTTGAGATTCTGCTTCCTTTTATCCTAATCGGAGGATATTTTTCCGGTATTCTTTCTTTGGTAGAGGTAAGCGCGGTATCGGCGGTTTACGTTTTCATAATTGAGGTTTTTGTTAATAAGGACATTAAGTTACAGGATGTAACAAAAGTCTTCGCGAAAGCGGTTCCCATTATCGGAGGGGTTCTTTCAATAATTGCCATGGCAAAAGCCCTTTCCTACGCCATTATTGATTCAGGAGTTCCGGATAACTTCGCCAGTTGGATGAGGGCAACAATAGAATCGAAGTACGTTTTCCTCCTTCTTTTAAACCTGGCCCTGCTCGTGGTCGGCTGTCTGATGGACATTTTTTCGGCGATTCTGGTTGTTCTTCCGCTGATTGTCCCTTTGGGACAGGTTTACGGAATAGATCCTGTGCATTTGGGCATCATTTTTATTGTCAATCTGGAAGTAGGTTTTCTTACCCCGCCTGTGGGGATGAATCTTTTTCTGGCAAGTTACCGCTTTAAAAAGCCTTTCACGGAAATTTGCCGTTTTGTGCTGCCCTTCCTGACGGTGCAGTTGGCGGTGGTGGCGCTGGTAACTTATGTGCCCGCGCTCTCAACATTGCTTACAGGACTGTTTAAGTAAACCGTATTTATACGAATAAACAAGACTAAGCTCGAAGCCGCCGCACAATGCCTTGCCGCGGGCTAGACGGTCGTGGCCTTTACTTACGCAGGCTCTGGCCTGGCCTCTTTTTTCACACGCCGTGCGCCCACGTCAAGGCCTCGCGCGGCGGCTTCAGACAAGCCAAGAGTTATTCGAATAAAAAAGGTTTTTACAAACGGCAATGTTTTGCATTTCACCTAAAGCAGGCAATATTATTGGCTTGGTGTGATGCAGACTTTCTTTGCAATTTATGTTTCCTTCATCGCAAACGGCGGCTGCCAAATATATCACACAGGTTGGAGGCGGGGATAACCGCAGGTAGCCTTTTGGAGTGAAAGAAAAATGGTCATGACCATTAGAGCGGGATTAGGTTGTCATGCGTAAAAAGAAACCACTCCAACAGCTAACTGCGGGGATACCCGCCCACATACCTGGGTGTTATAGTTAGTGCCGTTTGCGTTAATGGAACAATAAATGAGTGTTTATCTGGCTACGCGTCCTTAAGCTCGCGAAGCTCCCTTAGGCCCCTTAGTTTGAAAGTGGCCTTTTCCTGAATCTGCCGGACGCGCTCCCGTGTTATACCGAGGATCTTGCCGGTTTCTTCCAGGGTCAGAGGGTTTTCACCTGTCAGACCAAAGCGCAGCTGGATAATTTTCATTTCCCTTTCGGAAAGGTTTGAAAGAATATCTCCGATGGTATCCTGTATAGTCATAGAAAAAACGGCCTCAAAAGGTTCGGTCAGATTATCGTCTTTGATAAGATCCGCAAGACGGGTTAAGTTTCCCTTATCAACTATTGTATCAAGGCTTGTGGTTTCCTGGGATAATTTTACGATTTCCTTAACCTTGGAAACGGGAAGTCCCAGCTGCTCCGATAACTCCTCATTGCTTGGGTCTCTGCCCAAGTCCTGGGTGAGCTGTTTGGCCGCGAAATAGCATTTTTTGATTGTGTTGAGCATGTGGATAGGAATTCGTATTACCCTGCCCTTGTCAGCTATGCTCTTGATAATGGCCTGGCGTATCCACCAAGTGCCGTACGTGGAGAACCTGCAGCCCCTTGTATAATCAAAGCGCTCAACGGCCTCAATAAGGCCGATATTGCCCTCGTCAATCAGATCCAAAAGGGAAAGCCCGCGATGCTGGTAATTTTTCGCTATTGAAACCACAAGGCGGAGGTTGGATTTAATCATCCTGTTTTTATAATCAAGAAGTGAATCCTCCAGAGCTTTGTGTTTGGTCTGAAAGACCGCGCCCTGGCGCCTGTTTTCGTAAGAGGCTTCAAGCTCCGCAATTTGGCGTCTTAACCGTACTATTCCTTCCCCAATCACCTGTTCTTCCTGAACGCTTAAAAGCGGATACTTTGATATCTGTTTGAAATAAAGCCCTAAAGGATCGGCTTCCTTTAGAACTTTTGTTTTATTAGGATCCCTTGGGCCTCTGTGTTTTTGGCCTTTTTTTGCAGGCCAGGACGCATCTCTTGGCAGATGCCTCAATAATTCTTCGCTCTTTTCTCCCATGTCAGCGAGCACGCCACCATAATTCTTTGCCATTACCTTACCCCTAAATGTTTTTTAATTAAAATAAAAGTTTTCAGATCTTTTTCCTTTATATAAATCAGGTTTAAAGTTAAGCCCTGGGGGCTTTTGCCGGGTCCACTGGAGAATTGCTCAAGTAGACCATGAAAAACAACTGCGGTTTATTTGACACAGCGTCAATACCCAGCTTTCCGATTTCAGAACCAGGACCTACCCTGTCACCTTCCTTTAGCGATAAACTTTCCAGACCGCCGTAAACATATAGATAACCCCCGTCGACCTGAATGATTACAACCTTTCCAAACCCCCTGTATGGACCTGCCGAAAGAACAGTTCCGCGGGTAAGGCTGGATACGGATTCAGCCCTTGTTCCGGTTAATACCACTCCGCTTAGCTTCCCGGTCATGTAACTGAGTTCCCTTGCGGCAATCGGCCATTTGACCTGATTTACCGCGGCCTGCTCTGTCACCCTGGAAGCCGTTGTCCCCTGTTGAGGGACATTCTGGACGGCCGCAGGCGTTTTTGCTGGAGCCGCGGTGTTTGCCGGTATCTTAAGGAAATCACCTTCACGCAGCACATAATTTGCCGAAAGGCCGTTTAGCTCCTGTATCGACGCAATGGTTACCGAAAATTCCCTGGCAATGCTGTATAAAGTATCCCCCCGCACAACACGGTAACTTACACTGCCGGCCACAGGCGAACCAGTCGCTCCCCCTGCAGAGGGGATTTTCAGGGTTTGGCCTATAAAAATGCGGGACGGATCGGTAATTCCGTTGAACTTTATCAGATCGTCCGCTTTTATTCCCAAAGTCCGGGCAATGGAATATAGGGTTTCACCCTTTTGGACTGTATACACCCTCTCTTGAGCGCAAAGCACCGCTGGGGAAAGGACGGAGATCGCCGCCGCAAATAAAAACCCTAAAATACCGGCGCGGAAATTCATATCCTTTTCTTATCGGTACATTATCGCGATTTTATCACCATTATACTGACTTTTATCTCTCTTAATATGTTTTCTTTGCGAAAATTTTCGATAAAAGCATAATTTTAACCGTGAATTCATAAAACAACGGTACTTTTTAAAATATTGCAGTGAAAATAGCAAAACTGTATATTTAGCGGTATAATTAATTGTAATATAAGGTTGAGGGGGGAAGAAATGGGTGGTTCAGATATACTTTTCAAAGGCAGTTACCTTGAGTATCTGCCGCTCAATAAAATCGCCAAATATCAGGACGGCCCGCCCAAAGACTCGGTTTCCTTTACCGGATATCCCCAGCAGCATCCTACGGAAAAAAACAAGCTTATCCTGGTATACGAACCCTTAGGAGAAAATCCCGCGTTATTGGAATTTAAAATTGACGATATTCTTTATGTGGAAGATGTCCCCCAGGCGGTTACAGAAAACGGCGAGGGAATCCCGCTTGCAAAACTCTGGCTGCGCCGCGGTGCAAGGGGGATGCTCCTTGAACCTTTTGAGGTAGACGGATCCCTTCACTTTCTGGAATTACGCAGGGAGCAGCAAGGGCGCTTCGTTAACAAGCAGTCAAACAAATCCGGCGGCTATTCAAATGGCGTCCGCCTTTAGCATTTTGTATTTATTAACCACGAACCACACTAACCAACACGAACAACAATTCAAATATCAAATTGCGGTTTGTGAGGTTCGTGGTAAAAATATTTATTCATCTGTATTTGACAGAAAACCAGGCCGCGTGTGATCCAGAGCAGATTTTTTACTCAAATTTCAGAGAATACTGTTCAATGCGTTCTTTGCCCAAGGCGTTGCGTTCTGAACAACGGCGCGGCAGGCAGCTGCAAGGTCAGGTTTAACCGTGGAGGGAAAGGCGATATCCCCTACTGCGGATACATCACAGCCCTTGCCCTTGACCCCATCGAAAAAAAGCCCCTTTATCACTTCCGCCCCGGCACTGAGATACTCTCGCTGGGTTTTGCCGGGTGCAACCTACACTGCCCGTTTTGCCAAAACTGGCGAATTTCCCAGAGCGCGGATGTTCCCGGCAAGGTTTATTCACCGGCGGAGATCATTGACGCGGCAAAAAAGTCCGCAAAGAAAACCCAGGTTTCAATCGCCTATACCTATTCTGAGCCCCTTGTGCACATAGAATTCCTTTTGGATTGTATGAAGGAAGCGCGCAAGGCCGGAATTGCGAACGTGCTTGTAAGCAACGGCTGCATCAATTCCGAAGCGGCGGAAGAAATACTGCCTCTTACAGACGCTGCAAACATCGACCTTAAATGCTTCTCGGAAGAAACCTACAAAAAAGTCCTTGGAGGCGATCTTGGCGCCGTTACCGCTTTTATCCGTATGGCCATCGAGAAAGGAGTACACCTGGAGCTTACCACCCTGATTGTAACCGGACTTAACGACAGCAAAGCTGAACTTGATAAATGCGGTGACTTCATCGTCGAACTTGAAGCGGGGGGAAAATTTGTACCCTGGCATCTTTCGGCCTATCATCCGGACTACAAATGGCAGGCTCCCGCCACTTCTCCAAATAGCATAATGGCTGCGGTAAAGGCGGCAAAAGAAAAACTCAGCTTTGTTTATGCCGGCAACATTGCCGGCGATAACGACACCTTATGCCTATCTTGCGGAAAAAGCATTATCGGCCGCAGGGGTTACAGGATCGATACGTCGGGACTCGCTCTTAAAAACGAAAATGGGACTGTTTCCTGCTACTGCGCGTTTTGCGGGAAAAAAGCGCCTGTGAAACAGTAGAACAACTCTATTCAAAAATCATAAAAAGTAAAGCCGCAAAAACGGCTGTAAAGCCCGCACCGGCCAGAATGTATATCCACAAAGGCAAAGACGCTTCAGTTTCTTTCTCTTTGCTTTTTCTAGTTTTCTTCGAACGCTTTGTTTTTGCTTTTAATTTTGTTTTAGCGTTTGAGGGAGAATCCGCGGTCATGGAATAACCGCATCTAGGACAGCCTCCCTTAAAATGGGCTACTTCGCCGATAAAACCGCAGGCGGGACAGCGGACAGAGGCAAAACGCTTTCCGCATTCGGGGCATTTTTCCTCGTCCCTTGGTACTTCGGCGCCGCAGTTCTCGCAAAAAAAGCGGGGCTCAGACACTTAGCTATTTACCGCTTTTGGACAGCTCTCCGATTTCGCGCAGGCGGGACAAGAGACGCTTTCGCCCTTCGCGGGTTCTTCGGCTTTTGCAGACTTAACGGCACTTCCGCCTTTATCGGTAGCGTAAAAACCGGCTCCCTTAAAAATAATGCCGGTTCCGCCGTTTATCAAACGACGCAGCTCTTCCTTACCGCACATGGGGCAGGTTTTCAGAGGCTCGTCTTTTATGTTTTGAAAAGCGTCAAAATTATGACCGCAGCTTTTGCACTCGTATCCGTATGTAGGCATATTAACTTGAATATACCGTGAACATTTTAAAAAGTAAAGCTATCTTGTCCGCTTCAAGCGAGTCCATGCGAAGAATTAAATACTCGGCGTCAAGTTCCGGAGCATTGGCAAAAAGCAGCGCCGCGGCCTGTTGGGGGCTCATCGGTTCCCCGGCAATACCTCCCCCGGAGTCCTGCGCGCGCATAACAAAAAGCCGCGTTATTGAAAATAGCGTGAGCAGGGAACGCGCCTGCGCCGCCGATGGGGTTCTGATCTTAAAAACAAGATTCCAAAGCTCCGCTTCAGTTTTTGCCCCGAAGAAAAATTCCTCCGCGGGTAATTGAAGGGGTATTCCCATAGAAGCCAGAAAACCGTTGATGGCCTCAGCCGAATCGTTCATCCAGCCGGCCAAAGCAAAACCACGGTTGAACTCGGCAAAGCCCTCAGGAGCGGAGGCGGCGGGTAAAGCCGCTAGCGGGTCGGTATTCGAGACAAGCGCCAAGTTAGCGCCCAGGACAAGGGCGATATCATCCGCTACCGAATACCAGTAACTGCCTCCGGCAGAAGACTTTTGTTTTTTCCAGTTCTTCGAGAAAGCGAATGAAAGGCTGGCGCCGAATTGCGGATAATTTCCCTGGGCGGCAATAAAAAACTGCCTGTCAGCCGTTATATCGTCTGTTTTACCGTCAGAGAAAAATGCAAGAGCCGCCGTTTTTGTTTTGTCCAAAACCTGCGCCGCGTCCTTGCCGTTAACGCCCTGAAAAGAAAGAATGTCCAGTAATGGCCTTGCCTTCACGGTGTCGGCCCAGAGGTAAACCCTGGCCCCGGCGGGAAGCAGGGAAAACCCGCTTTCATCGACAGGGGAAGACACCCTGGGAGAAGAAGCACAAGAAATAAGAATGATAAGAACGAAAGAAAATAGTGTTATATTTTTACCACGAACCTCACGAACCGCAATTCGATATCTGTTGATAAATCCACTAGACTGTTGTTCGTGTTGGTTAGTGTGGTTCGTGGTAAATTCTTTGAAAATATTTTGTTGTTCCATAAATCCTAAACTTTTTCAATTTTGACACGCCACTTTTCTTCCCCGGCTTCTATTTCGATCATGCCGTCGGCTTCAGCCCAGACCATTTGGGAAGAAAGGATTTCCGAAGACACGTAATCGGCGAACGCCTCCCACGCCGATTTAAGCCTGCCAGAGCCAGTCAGGGTAAGCTTGATGCGGTCTGTAACTTCCAGACCGGATTCCTTGCGTAAATTCTGAACGCCGCGGACAAGGTCGCGCACATCGCCTTCTTTTGAAAGCTCTTCGGTGATCTCCGTATTTAGAGCTACTGTCAGTGTTCCTTCGTTAAGCACTTTCAGGTTCGGTTTTTCAAGCCGCCTGATATCAAGCTTTTCGGCGGTTATGTCCACCGAGCGCCTATCCGCCTGAGCGCCGCCAGCAAGCTCTATGGAAAGCGTTGCGCCGTCCAAAAGACTCTGGATCTCGCTGTGACTAAAAGCGGCTATCTTTTCAGCGGCGGCTTTCATATCCTTTCCCAATTCCTTGCCTAAAACGCGGAAGTTGGCCTTTGCCTCGTATTCAACCAGTTCTTCCTCGTTTTCCCTGAAAATAAGCTCCTTAACGTTTAGCTCCTCCCGGATTATTTCTTCCATCTCGCGAAGGACTTTTTTTTCTTCCTGGTTTTTAGTAACCATTTCCACGGATTTAAGGGGCTGCCTTACCTTGATGTTGTATTGTGAACGAAGCGCCCTTCCCATCGAAACGGCGTGCTGCACCGCCGCCATCCTGAATTCCAAATCCGAATCACGCCGTTCATTTTTAGCTGCGGGAAAATCTGTCAGATGAACCGATTCAGGATCATATGAGGAGCGGATATTCTGCCAAATGGCATCGGTGGTAAAAGGCATGAAAGGTGAAGCCACCTGAACAAGGGTTTTTAAAACCGCGAAAAGCGTACCGTAAGCTTCTACCTTGTCGGTATCCGACGTAACATCGGGGCCGGCGTTCTTCCAGAAGCGGCGGCGGGATCGGCGGATATACCAGTTGTTAAGAAGGTCGATGAATTCCACTATTGGGTCAATGGCTTTGGAAAGATCGTAAACATCCATCGCCGCGCCGCATTTTTCAACGAGGCTCTCCGCTACCGAAAGGATCCACTTGTCAAGCGGGTTGGACGGATTCTCAGGCGCGCCGGAGGGGGTAATTTTGTCTATGTTGGCGTAGGTAACAAAAAAGCTATAAGCGTTCCAGAGCGGAATGATAATGCTTTTTAAAACTTCCTTTACCCCGTCGTCGCTGAAACGGAGATCCTCGGCCTTTAAGAGCGCGGAGTGAACCAGAAAAAGCCGCAGGGCGTCCGCGCCGTAAGCGTCCATCAGCTCCGCCGGATCGGTGTAGTTACGCAGCATCTTGCTCATCTTCCGCCCGTCGGAGGCAAGCACTATGCCGCTGACAATACAGTTCTTGAAAGCGGGCCGCTTAAAAAGAGCCGCCGCCAGTATGGTGAGCGTGTAGAACCAGCCCCTGGTTTGATCGAGGCTCTCGCTGATAAAATCCGCCGGAAAGTGATTTTCAAAAAACTCTTTGTTCTCGAACGGATAATGATTCTGGGCGTAGGTCATTGAGCCTGACTCAAACCAGCAGTCCAGCACTTCCGGTACACGCTTCATTATACCGGAACATTTCTTCTCGCCCGGCGCTTTTGAACACGGGAAGGTAACCTTGTCAACAAAGTGCATGTGAAGATCGTCAAGAGCGACGCCTGAGTATTCTTTCAGTTCCGCCCTGCTGCCGATGCAGACAGTCTTGCCGCAGTCGGGGCACTTCCAGATTGGCAGGGGGTTTCCCCAATAGCGGTTTCTGCTGATCGCCCATTCCCTGGCTCCCTCGAGCCACTTGCCGAAACGCCCTGTCTTGATGTGATCCGGCACCCAGTGAATTTGATTGTTGGCTTCAATCATATCCTGCTTTATTTTTTCTATGCTCACAAACCAGGAGCTTATCGCCCTGTAAATGAGCGGGCTTTCGCATCTCCAGCAATGGGGATACGCGTGGAGGATCTGATCCCTTTTAATCAGTTTTTTTTCGGCCTTTAGGCGCGCCATAATCGCGCTGTCCGCGTCCTTGACAAAAACGCCTTCGTAATCCGGCACTTCCGAAGTGAAGCGGCACTCGGCGTCGATTGGGACAAGTACCGGCACGCCGGTTCCCTTCAGCACTCTGGCGTCGTCCTCACCGAAGCCCGGCGCGGTATGCACTATGCCTGTGCCGTCTTCGGTTGTAACAAAATCACCAAGATAAGTCCTGAAAGCGTTGTTTTCCGCTGCCCAGGAAAAATAAGGAAAAAGCGGCTCGTACTCTATACCCTTTAGCTCCGCCCCTTTTTTACGCCAGATAATTTTATAATCACTTTCTTTCTTGTAATAAGCTGAAAGGCGGGCTTCTCCCAGAATGTAATGATCGGGAGCAGAGGCATTTGAATCGGAAAGATCCTGTACCATAACGTAATCAATGTCCGGCCCAAGCGTCAAAGCAAGATTAGACGGCAAAGTCCAGGGTGTGGTTGTCCATGCCAGAAAATATGCATTAGTGGGAAACTTGTCTCCCTTTACCTTAAAGCGAATTGTAATCGCCGGATCGTGAACGTCCTTGTAGCCGCCCAAATTAAGCTCGTGATTTGAAAGCACTGTGGAACAGCGCGGGCAGTAAGGGAGGTTGTAATAACCTTCGTATAGCAGCTCTTTTTCCCAAAGGGATTTAACAACCCACCAGATGGTTTCCATGTAGTCAGGATTCATGGTTTTGTAATCGTTATCAAAATCCACCCAGCGTCCCAAACGGGTTATGGTACGCCGCCATTCTTTGACATAACGTAAAACCGCCGCCCGGCAGGCCTCGTTGAAATTCGCGACGCCGTATTTTTCTATGTCGGTCTTGGAATTAAGCTTCAGTTCTTTTTCTATAAGGTTCTCAATGGGAAGGCCGTGGCAGTCCCAGCCGAAGCGGCGTTCTACCTTTTTACCCTTCATGGTCTGGTAGCGGGGAATGATGTCCTTGATCGTACTTGGAATAAAATGCCCGAAATGGGGCAGGCCCGTAGCAAACGGAGGGCCGTCGTAAAAAACAAATTCCTCTTTCCCCTCGCGCCGGGAAATTGATTTCTCAAATATTTTGTTTTTCTCCCAAAAAGCAAGGATCTCTTCTTCAAGCTTGGGAAAATTTACTTTTGTATCAACGCTTTTATACACTTAACTCCTCCGAACAAATCAAATATAGCATATAAGCATTGTAAAAATCAGCCCACCTGAGCCATTAATACAATGTCTTCTACGTCGTAAAGTTTCTTAAGCTGACGCACCATTTGAGTCTGAGTATATTTGTCCCCCTTCGAAGTAATCAGCATACGCGATTTCTCTGGATTTTGAGTCTCGTTTACATACAGACTGTCGATGTTGTAGCCGCGCTTTGAGTAAAGACCGGTTATGCGGTTCAGCACGCCGTAATGATTGGACACGATAAGCTCTACCGTAAATTTATCCATAGAATCACTCCCTAATCAAAATGTTATCTACTGACCCGCCGGGCGGAATCATTGGAAATACTTTTTCATTCATATCAATGGTGCAATTTATGACTGCCGGAACCGCGCCGCTCAAATTTTTCAATGCAGTTTCAAGCTGCGGAACATCCGCCGCCTGATATCCTTCCGCTCCAAAAGCTTTTGCCAACGCAGGGAAATCGGTTTTACGATTCAGCGTGGTTTGCGCGTAACGCTCTCCGTAAAACATGCTTTGCCATTGCCTAACCATTCCCAAAGTTCCGTTATTCAAGATGACAATAGTAATGGGCAGCTCCTGCGAAACCGCCGTAGCCAGCTCGATAAGGTTCATTCCAAAACTGCCGTCGCCGGTAAAAAGCACCGTTCTCTTTTTGTTTTTGGCGATGCTTGCGCCGATGGCCGCGCCCAGGCCGAAACCCATCGCGCCAAGCCCGCCTGATGTAAGCAGAGTCCTCGGTTTTTTAAAACAGTAATACTGTATTACCCACATCTGATGCTGTCCCACATCGGTGGCAACGATGGTATCGTCTTCGCAATAGCGCCTAACCGTTTTGATAATGTCCCCCGGAGTAAAACCACCGCTTGCCGATTCTTGTTTTGCGTTTTCCGCCTCGGCTTTCCTTAGCTCGCCGATACGCGACAGCCATTCTTCGTTGTGCAAATCCGGAAGCACTTTCAACAGCAGGGAAAGCACTTTTTTTACATCTCCGCAGGCTTCAATATGCGGAGCCACGTTTTTGCCGATTTCCGAAAGATCGATATCAATATGAATTATGTTTCTGTCCTGTCCATAAATGTCGGTATTTCCGGTGGCGCGGTCGGAAAAACGCACCCCAAGCGCAATCATCACATCACATTCGGACTGCGCCATTGTCGAAGCATACCTTCCGTGCATGCCGCACATACCGAGATTCATCGGATAATCCTGGGGAAGAGCTGTGAGGCCCATCATGCTAAAACCTATCGGGGCTGATAATTTTTCAGAGAGCTTTTGCAGCTCCGTTTCAGCGCCGCTTGCGATTACGCCGCCGCCTGAGTAAATGAACGGCTTTTTACTGCGTTTTATGACGGAGGTAATTTGCTCTATGTCAAATGAAAGCGGCTGCTCTTTCTCGATTGAGGGCGGCATGCCGGTATACTCGCACATATCACTTTGAACGCTACTTGGAATATCCACAAGCACCGGGCCGCGGCGGCCTGAGTTCGCAACGCGAAAAGCTTCGCTTAAAATAAATTCAAGCTTGTCTACGCTGTGTACCACAAAACTGTGTTTTACAACCGGCTGTGTAATGCCGACTATATCCACTTCCTGAAAGCTGTCTCTTCCAAGCAGAGAAACGGCTACGTTTCCGGTGATAGCGAGCAGCGGCACGCTGTCAAGGTAAGCGTTGGCGATACCGGTAACGAGGTTGGTCGCGCCCGGGCCGCTGGTGGCAATTACAACGCCTGTCTTGCCGCTTGCCCTGGCGTAGCCGTCCGCGGCGTGTGCAGCCCCCTGCTCATGCGCCGTCAGAACATGCTTAATTTTGCCTGCGCTTTTTTCCAGCTCGTCATACAGGGGAAGAACCGCGCCTCCCGGATACCCGAAAACAGTATCTATTTCGTGCGCCAAAAGCGTTTCGATAACGATTTGCGCCCCGTTTAACTTCATCTAACCTCCAAAAAAAAGGCTTCACCAGCATCCGCCGATGAAGCCCGTCATAGTCCAGGACTTATTCTTCACACGCCGGCGCAGCTCCAAAAAGCATTACCAATAATGATAACGCTTACTATTACGACTACGCTGGCAGGAAGTTTGTAAAGATTCATTGTCTTTTATTAACAAATAGATTTAATCATGTCAAGGGGTGTATAAAAAAATAAAACAAATTTATAATGAAGATTATGCAAAACGAAGACAAGCAAAAAGCCCTGACAGCGATAATGGCGATTCTGGGTCCAATGTACCCTGAGCGCAGGCCGTTCTTAAACTTTGAAAACCCGTTCCAGCTTTTGGTAGCGACAGTCCTTGCGGCGCAATGTATGGACGCGACGGTAAACACCGTAACCCCGGAGCTTTTCCGTCGCTTTCACGATCCAAAGGCACTTATGGACGCGCCCTTGGGGGAAGTGGAAAAGATCGTCAAGCCCACGACTTTTTTCAAAGCCAAGGCCCACAATATAAAGGCCCTGTCCCGCATGATAGTGGAACGCCACGGCGGCGAAGTCCCCGCAACTATGGAAGCGCTGACTGCCATGCCGGGAGTGGGCAGAAAAACGGCCGGAACTGTGTTGTCGGTTTATTTTGAAGTGCCAGCAATCATCGTTGACACGCATTTTTCCCGTGTATCGCGCAGGCTGGGACTTACAGGCTCCGATAAGCCTGAACAGATAGAAAAAGACATCGCCGCTATTTCAAAACGGGAAGAATGGACAGACATTTCCGCCGTCCTGAACCGCTTTGGCAGGGCCGTCTGCCACGCCCGAAAACCAGAGTGCGAAATCTGCCGCGTAAAAGACTTTTGCCGTGGTAAACTGTAAAATCAATATGTTTACAATACATTCCTACACAATATTCTCACGCCATAGAACCGAAGGTAGAGCTCGCAGAGAACGCGGCGAAGAACCGAAGGTAGAGCGGCGCGTTATTATCAAATCTCGCGTCTACCTTCGGTTCTGTAGCCTACATACTTTTTCTTATTTTTATTATGAAAATAAGCATGAAAGAAAATATGGCTTTCGCATTACCAATAGCCCTTTGCGTCCGCGAACCGAAGGTTCGATGCGCCTCTGCGTGATGATTTATTAATTTGTTTGCCTATGACTTCGGAAAAAACCGCCTATCAAAGCGAGCTCCTGTTTAACCGCCTTTTCAAAAGATACAAACACCTAAAAAAATGGGCCAGGCGAACGGGAACCAACGCCTTCCGCCTTTACGACAAGGACATACCGGAAATACCACTCGTGCTGGATATTTACGATGACGCCGTTTCAGGGGCCCTTTACAAAAGGCCAGCGGAAGGGAGCGATGAAACGGAATCAGAAATCTGGCTAGAGGCAATGAAAACCGCCGCCGCAAAAGCCTTTGAAATTCCTGAAAGCCGCATATTCCTGAAAGAAAGGCGTCGGATACGGAACCGGCAAGAAACCGGAGACCAGTACGATAAAATAAACGACAAAAGTTTTTACAGGGACGTAACTGAAGGGGATTTAAAATTTCGCGTGAATCTTTCGGATTACCTTGACACGGGGCTTTTCCTTGACGGCCGAAAAAAAAGGGCGCTTATACGGAATGAAGCCCAAGAAAAACGGGTGCTCAACCTTTTTGCCTATACCTGCTCTATTTCCGTTGCCGCGGCTATTGGCGGGGCAAGCCAGGTAGATTCGATTGATCTTTCCAACACCTACCTTGAATGGGGAAAGCTCAATTTTGCGCTTAACGGCCTTACGCTTTCAGATAAATTAACCCTTATTAGAACCAACGTTCTTCAGTTTCTTGACCAGGCCAAAGCAAGGAAAAGCCGCTGGGATATTATCATCCTTGATCCTCCGTCTTTTTCCAATTCCAAAAAGATGCTGGAAACTTTAGACATTCGCAGGGATTACCGGGGGTTAATAGACAAGAGCCTGACACTACTCAGTCCTGGCGGAACGCTGTACTTTAGCACTAACGCAAAGGGCTTCCGTCTGCAGAACGAGGATTGTCCGGGCTTTAATATAAAGGATTTAAGGCCAAGCCTTGTTGACGAAGACTTTAGGGAGAAAAGAACTCCGGCTTGCTATGAAATCAAACATCTGAACTCGGCCTTAGTTTTTTGAAGCTATCCTAATATAGCCTGTCGATCCCGCTGTTTCGGCATTAATCCCATTGACGCTGATAATTTTTACAACAAGATTGTCGGTAATATCACTGGCATTGATGCTAGGAAAATCTATTTGATCAATTCGTCCCCTGCGTTCCTGAGGGCTATTAACTGAAAAACGGTTTGTATCAACAACGTGATAATCATCTGTTGAAGAATAGCGAAAGCCCAAATAACCTTTTGGAAGCGGCCTTGGCATCTTTTCACTATCGCCCACGCCCTGAATATATACTCTTCTAGCTGTTCCTGACGTTTTGCAAGCCTGAATAAGCAAACACGAATTGTTTGCAAGGCTTGCAAAATGTGGGTGGAGTGTTGTCTGTTTAATTATTCAAAAGTATCATTGCCACAATAAGGACATTTAGAATTATCCTCATTTACTTCCTTTTTACATTTTGAACATTTTTTCTTTGACAAATTCGCCACTCTGGGTACGCTTTCATAAGTATTAGCAGTTGAAGCATTACCAGTTGAGGCATTACCAGTTTTTGAAATCAATACTTTTATATTTTCATTTATTTCAACAAAAATACTGACCATACCAAAGAATAAAAATATAGATATAAACCCACCAAGCCATACCAAAAGCCCAAACTCGAGTGAATTTGACATCACACGAAACCCACCAACCAGAACAGCTATCATTGCAATTACGATAATAACCGAAACGACTCCCTTAAAAACTGAACCAATAAAATCTAACATATGAACCCTCCTTAATTATAATAAAATTTTTGAGATTTTAACCCAAAAATTTTTATCACTTACTTACTAAAAATAAAATCCAGTAGTATATATTTTTTGATTACAACCGCCCACATACCTTATCAATTGCACTACGCCATGAATCCAATTGTGATTGTACGTTTGCCATTTGAGAATTTAAAGCTGTTTTACTATCAATAAACGCTTCAGCCATGCTTACTTTTCTGAGAAGCATAAACTTATATGTTTCATTGGCTTGTATCACAAGCAG
>Ga0268262_10001528_pt1 | contig 28530 bp, 20 predicted proteins | sample TergutNc150P3_FD_190354 | JGI IMG/M metagenome (GOLD analysis project Ga0268262, IMG submission 190354) | Nasutitermes corniger P3 segment gut microbial community from laboratory colony in Florida, USA - Nc150 P3 (SPAdes) (version 2) | ecosystem: Host-associated > Arthropoda: Insects >... | reverse complement strand
TAATAATAAATAATCTGTCTTGACAAAAATCTATAAGGAATATACTATTCCTATGCAGAATATATGGTATTTATTGCATTTCTAAAAATGGATAGTTTTATGCTTGTTACTATGTCAGGGGTCTGACTAAGGCTAGGTCAAGGGGCTTGACCTAAGCTAGGTCAAGGGTACGGTATAAGGCTGGTTTTGTAATGAATACGCCGTTTATGGCGTGTATTGGTAGAGAGGTGATATGCACCTAAAATTATTGAAATATTTTATAAAAATAATTCGACATAAGTGGCATAATGATATATTACTTTCTATCAATATACTCCAAGAAAAAATTAATGATATTGATAATATTATTAAAGTTGATAAACAATCAGAGGCTCTTGATACTGTAGAAATATGCCAAACAAATAGAAAAGATTTTAGAAACAGATTATATACGCCAACGTTAATCCAAAAAATTGATGATTTATATTATTTAGTTGATTGTTGGCATCATAGAATAATTTACAGCGATACAGTTGAAAGACCTATTGTTTCATGGAATGTGTTGGATGAAAATATCGGAGGTCCTCATTCCGTTGTCAGTAACGGTTATTACCTGATTACTGAAAATACAGGATATAATTCAATAAAAATATTCAAACGCAATCGGGCGGTAGTTGGTTATTATTTCTATAAGGAAGTCTTTGGCATAGGGATAAGACCTCATAAAACAGAATACTGCCCGCAAACAGGAATGTTTTATATAATAGGCTCAGGAAGTTCAGATTTGTATTGTTTTAAAATTGATAAAGTTTCTGATAGATTAATATTACATTTAGTGAAGAAGCTTGATTTTTTAAATAATTCATATACAAGAACAATTAGAATTATTGAAGATAAAATGTATTTCGTATCAGGAAATAATAAAATTGTAGTAACGTCATATACCGATGAAAAATTTAAGGTAATTTCAGAATATCCAGTACAAAACGAATTAACAAGTATGAATGATATATATAAAAATGGTGAATGGTTTTTTATAACTGCAACACCACAAAAAATTGTGCGCACAAATGATTTAAATAGTTTAAAAAATGGTGAATATATTGACATGTATAAAATTTACGGTTTTAAAGGAACGCCATACTATTTTAGTGATTTTGACGGATATACTTATTTGCCTGAAATAACTGAATATTCCAGTATAACCCGCTTTAAGATAAAAGACGGAGAGTTTTTTGATTTTGAGAGGCTTCATGATTTTGGCGGGCCATTAATAGAATCTATAGAACGGAAAAAGCTATATAATGTGTAATAAATAAAAAATTAGAAAATAAATGTAATGGGATTGTAAAATAATATATAGTACAGTTTACTTCGCCTATCATATCGGTAAATGCGTCTGTCCGTTTGATTGCAAAGCAAATGAGCGGACAGACAGTTTAAGTTGCTGCCGCTTGCTTTATCTCTATTCAATACAAGCGGAAACGAATTGCATTTTCTTTTTCTTTGTCTTATTATAAATAATAAGGGAAATAAAAATGGCAAACAGAGAATCTTGGTTAAGAATGCCGGTAATGGTATTGCTTTTAGGGTTTGTTAGTATCGGATCACTTTACGCTCAAACGGATAGCCGTATTAATGGAAGATGGGTTGCAAATGAAGGCGGGATAGAAACGGAATATACATTTAATAACGGGAATTTTGAATCATCAATGAATAAAGTTTCTATGCAAAGAGGTACTTATACAACAAACAACGGAAAAATCACTATAAATGAAACTCATATTTACGGCGGTTGGCTGGATACTCTGGGCTTTTCAGGGCTTGAAGCAAAATGGTATACAAAAAATGAATTTATTACTGTCTTTAGGAATTTACTTACAGGATACGGTATCTTCACTGAAAGCCAAATTAATGAATTTGTCCGTCAAGCAATGCAAATTCTCTCTTACACTTATTCTGTGGATGCTAATATACTTATTTTAAGTTCTGAAGAACAGGTGATTATATTTAATAAAAGATGAAAAAATAGTTTGCGGCATATAACAACATGACTGTAAACAAATCTGTTTGCAAAAACAAGTAAATCAATCTTTTGAATCAAGTAAAATCGTAACAGGTCCGATGTTCGTATAACTAACCCTCATGTGCGCCTGAAATTCTCCGCTCTCACATAACAGTCCGTGTTCACGTATTTTTGTTATAAAGTATTCATAGAGCTTCTTCGCTTTTTCAGGCGGAGCGGCGAACCCGTATGACGGTCTCCTTCCCTTTCGAGCGTCCGCAAGCAAGGTAAATTGCGACACTGCGAGAACCCCGGCGGAAGGTTTATTTTCAACTATATCCTTGAGTGAAAGATTCATTTTTCCTTGCGGATCATCAAAAATACGGATATACGCGGTCTTTTCAGCAAGCCATTCCGCGTCGGTTTCAGAATCGTCTTGAGCGACACCTAAGTAGACAAGAAGCCCTTCTTTAATGCTTCCTTTTACGCTGCCGTCAACGATTACGCAAGCGTCTTCAACACGCTGAATTACAGCTTTCATTTTTAATTATTTTCCAGCTTTCCCGACTGATGTATAGCGACGCCTTCAAGCGTTATGTCCATAGAGGGCGTAAGAATTATTTTCCCGAGTAATTCAAGAGGACGCTCCGGGTTAACGGGGACGGGATTTTTAAAAATAACCGGAACAATTCCTTCAAGCATCGTGCGTGTATCATAGCCGACAAGAAAATCAAAACGTAAGAAATCATCCGTTATTTCAACGTTAGTTGCCATACCCTTCCAAATTACATAAACGTCCCTGTAAATAACAGGTTCAGCTTTTACATTTGTAAAAGAAGGATTGTCAATCTGTTTGAAATTGTCAAAGCCGGGCGTCTCCGTGTAAGAAAGAAGAAGACGTGATTTATTTTTAAGGCTTTCAGACGCGTTTGATTCAAGTATCCTGTTAATTATTATTTTCGCTCCTTCATCGCGGTAGGATGTAAAAAGAGATAATGCCTTGTCATAAAGGTCTGTCGCCTGATCCCGCGTGAGAATATACGAGTAGGAACCGCCGGTTTCAACAGGAGATCTTCGTTCTTCTCCTGAAAGTACAAACTCCGATGTAGGACGGGTATTTTGTTTTTTAACAGGAGAAGGAAGAACTTTATTAATAACTAAAATTCCGTAAGTTAAAATAATAACAGCCGCAAATATCAAGACTGCGGTTAAGGCGGTTCTTGCGTTTATCAAGGGAGCCGGGATTGGCGGAAATAATTTTACAAGCTTTTCGGGGGTAAGCCAGTCCGACAGTTCATCGGAAGATGAATGTTTGCGGATAACTGACAGCGCTCTTTTAGCAATCTTATTTTTTGGATCGGATGCCTGTACGTCAAGGTAATAATCCACAGCCTGAACAGTATTCATGCGTTTAAGGTAAAGAGCTGCAAGTCCGAGCATGGTTGAAGTATCTTTAATTTTTATTCGTCTCGCAAACTCGAAATTGGACTTTGCGTCTACAAAAATACCCGCGTGAAGGCAAATTACAGCATAAAGATAATAATATTTAAATGAGCCGTTATAGCGGTCTTCCTCAGTTTTAAGTAATTTCAGCGCGCCTTCATAATTACGCCTTTTGGCAAGGTAAGCAGCTTTACTCAATAAAGGATCGAATTTCATCTAAGGTCATCTATTGCCTTTTTTATGGCTGTCAATGGAATTTTCAATTTCGTCAAGATCATTTTCATATAGTATTATATCGCCCGCGATAAATTGTTCCAAAGTTTTTTTCAGCCTGTAAAGCATTTGAAGCGTAGAATCATCATAACTTCCCATTAATTCGGGATTGAAATTAGGATCAAAAAGAGCGGCATCCTCTGTTGAAAGTGAAATTGAATAGGTAAATGTTTTGTCGGCTTCAAGCATAGAAGGTTCATAATAATAACAGACAGCGGAATCCCGGACTGAGTAAGGAAAAACGTTAAATGATCTGCCCTGGGAAAATTTGAGTTTCCAAAGGACATTGTTCAACCTTCTCCAGTTGGCAATATGTATATAATCAGGAATTTTTGCCGATTTATCAAACGGATTTACAATACTCCCCATAAGAGAAAGATTACTATTACTGTCTTTGGAAATCCAGTATTTTTCACCTGACGAACCTTCAATTACAGTTTCTTTTTCAATTGATTGGTTACTTGTGGAAATGGGGATACTTTTCCGTCCTTCACCCAAATGTGTATCAATAAGGAAACGTAACCCTACAGGAATAGCTTTCTTTCCGTTGTTTTGAATAACAACTGTTATATTAATGCCGTTTATTTCATCTGAATTTACAGTCTTAATAGGAGTAAAAATTTCACGTATTGTTACAGACTGCGATTCATAAACAACAACTGGGTTTCCTTCGATATTCTCAGTCCTTGTACGAAAATAACCGCCTGATTGATCAAGACGATAAACTTTTCCGTCCAAATTAACGGAAAAATAACTGGATTTAGGCTCCCTGCTGTAAAATAAAGGTTCATACTTCTTTGAAATAGGATCTGTCATATAGTATAACGAAATACTGCCTCTTTTCTCATTTAATGACAAACGAATATTTCCGTTAAAAAAATCTGCGGCAGATAAAGCGAAAACAGGATAAATAACAAATATTGAAAAAATTATAAACCTGCGCGGAATCACCTAAGGCCTCCGTTAATATACTCGTTTATCAGAACATCCAATTCTTTGTTGAGCTGCTTGGCTCTCTCTAACAGTCTGTCATACAGGGACTGCCATGAATCATCAGAAGGATTTATACCGTATACGGTAAGATCTTCAGATGGGGTAATTTCAGTCTTTTGTCCCGCGGAAAGCTCAGCGATTCTTCTTTGATAGGTATTCAAGGCCTGCTCGTATGATCTTATTCTGCGCTGGTAATCTTCACTTGATTTAAGCGATTCTTCATGGCTCCATTGTAAAAGAGCCAAAAGTTCGGCTTCTATTTTCTTCTGCCTGATAAGATCTACCCTGTAGGCGGAAATTTCTTTTTTGGGGCTGTCGGAATACTTGTCAATGACCCATGTATAAAATCTGAGAGAATCATCATACTGCATCATTGCAAAAAGACATTCGCCCATCCAGAAATAAGCCGCCGCTATACGATCCGCGGTTTCAGGATCAGTATTCTGAATAGAATCTATATAACGTCTGAAATACAAAAGAGCGTCGTCAAAGAAACCCTGATTGTAATAGATCCTTCCCCTGTGATATGCCATATCTCTTGTAAAACTGGAAACAGGCGCTGTTCTTTCAAGCTCGTCCATATCCCTTATAGCGGAACCATAATCCGAATATGCAAGCTCACTTAATATGACCCAGTAAAGCGCCTGCGACCAGTCGCTTATATTAGTTGAAATTTCCTGGGCGCGTCGGAACTCTGCGGCGGCTTCATGCCAGCGTGAAGAATTATAAAACTGTGTACCGTTTTGAAATCTGCGTAAATACACAGCCTGTGAGGTTTCCTGCGCGGCGGAAATCCCCGCAATTAATAACATTACGCCGAAAATAAAAGGCTTAAGAGCGTCCCTGTTAATGAAAATAATTGCTTTTAGCTGTGTTTTCATATTCTTATTATATTTATTTTCGGTAATAAAGCCAGAAATGTGAAGGTTTTAAGCCGGGTTCTCCTTTATCCTGTTACCCTGTATTCTGTCAACCAGGCTTTTTTTACCGGAACTGTTAAAGAAAGCGGAGCCAATCACCAGTATGTCAGCGCCTGCATCAGCCGCTTTTTCCGCCGTTGCCTCGTTAATGCCCCCGTCAACTGAAATTTTGAAGCTTAAACCCGCTTCTTTCCTCATTTTTGACATTTTTTTTACTTTTTCCAGACATTCGGGGATTAACTCCTGTCCGCCAAAACCGGGGTTAACAGTCATTATTAAAGCCAAATCAATAAACGGAAGCACTTCTTCCAGTATTGAAACAGGCGTTGAAGGTACTATCGCAATACCGGCTTTTAGTCCAAAACTGCGAATTTCAGTAAGAAATTTCTGAGAATGTACTTCCGCTTCATAGTGAAAAGTAATCGCGTCTGCTCCTGCGTCGGCAAATTCACGAAAAAGCCTCGACGGCTGCGTGATCATCAGGTGAATATCGAAAAATGCCTTGGTTTTTTTTCTTAAAGCGTGTACAAGTTGGGGGCCGAAAGTTAAATTAGGCACAAAAGACCCGTCCATTATGTCCATATGAAGCCATGAAGCGCCGGAAGCGTCAATCTCTATAACAGCTTTTTCAAAATTAGCATGATCTGCTGATAAAATAGACGGTGATACTATAGTTTTATTCATTTTTTTTATCATACCTTTTACAGACACTATTGTCAAACCTTGAAAAAATGGTATACTGACATGACGTAATGGAAAATAGTCAGGCTGCGGGGCTGTTAAAGAATGCCTATGACAAATTGAAAGCCTCTGACGCAGCGGCGGCTTGCGCATTAATGGAACAAGCGCTGGATCTGGACTTTGAAAACGAAGAAATCAAGCACGCGTTGAAGTGTATTCACTGGTGGCTTGAACATACCAGGAGGATTGATGATTTAAAAAACCCTTTTGAAAAGGGCAGTCTTTTTATTTCTCTTTTAAAACAGTACCATGTTTTTCTTGGACAATTTAACAGGATATACGATCAATGTCAGTACGCCGTGCGTTTCTTTGTTTACTCTAAAGCTCTTGTTTTTTTTGAAGGACTGCTTGAAAATCAGGCAAATCAGCATGATCCTGTTTTACTGCTGTTAATCGGGCGTTGTTACAAAGGAACAGGAAATTATGACGAAGCTTTGAAATATCTTGTGCAGGCTGTACATATCAGGCGTGAAGACGCGGAGACTCTGGCCGAGGTTGCGGATATTAATGCGCTGCTGGCGCAGACAAAGGCGGCCAAGGCGTTATTCAAGGAAGCTTTCTTCCTTGATCCTTCCAGGATTAATATCCTGTACCTGGAATCGGCGCTTATACTGAAACTTCGCGATGATGTTTGTGCGCTTGGTTTTAAAGACGATGAATTGCGCGAATGGATACCTGTTTACGGTTATTTATGGGGAGTATTTTCCGTAAAGCGCGAGTTAAAGCAGACGGAAGTAGGAAGGCTAAAACAGTCGATTTTTTCATTGGAAGCCGAATATAACGCTAATCCTTCAAGACGCGCTTTTTTAAAACCGCGTCTTTTAAATCATTATTTTTGGCTTATTGATCATTATGAAATCAGCCGTGAGGATCATTCGCTTATAGAAGAGATCCTCCTTAAAATAAAAGTTACCGATCCGGATATTTACAAGATGTATGCCGGGTAAATAGTGAGGAGTGAAAACAAATGGATAGTACTGAAACAACCGAAACCCGCGCGGCGGAAACATCGACAAACGCCCAGACGCTGTTGAAAAATTTACAGGAAACGTTAAATGAGGAAAAATGGACGAGGGCGACGCTCGGTAATTATTCAACCGGACAGTTCAAGGAACTTGATGACATTTTAAAAACAGCGCGTAACGAAAAGATCGTTGATGAGGTAAAAAAGAACTGCGATGAGCATCTCGCCCATACAAGGAACAGTATAATAGCGCTTTACCTTTCCGGAATGATTGCGCTTTCACGGCAGATAATAGACGATTCAGCGATGATAAACCTTGTGTCAATCTTTCTTGACAACCACAAATGGAGTATTGTCAAATATCTGTGCGAAAGAATCCTTGATTGGGGTGAATCAAAATTCGCCCTGCGCACCCTTGCCGATTGTTATAAAAACGATAATGAAGAAGATAAAATATTCGCGGTCTGGGAAAGGCTTGTTAAGGTGGATTTTGATGAAGCCGACATTTGTAAATCCCTTGCCGAACATTATGAGAAGCTTGGCAATAAAGAAGAAGCGGTTGATTATTACAAAAAATCACTTCACAGATACATAAACAAGTCTGCTTCCGCTTTTGCAAATGTCAAGGAAGTCTGGGAAAAACTTCTTGTTTTATACATAGACGATATAGATTTCTTCCTTCATATTCAGAAAAAAATCGCGAAAAACATCAGCGAAGACAAAGCTGTAACACTTCTGAACGAACTTTACGCGAAATACAAAGACATCGACATTGATATTGCCGTAAATATCCTGAAAATTATTCTTGAATACGATGAAAAAGATGTACACGGACGAAGGGAAATAATCGAATGCTTCAGGAAAAAGTATTCAACCCACAGCCAGCTTGAGGAGTATATACGTGTTTCCAATCTTTCGCAAAATTACCGCGATGTTCATCAGGCAATAGCTGATTTTGAAAAGCATATCGCATTTGACAAGGGAAATTATGTTTATCACAAAACATGGGGTGTCGGGCGCATTGCCGGAATTGCAGGTGATGATATACAAATAGATTTTTCCAAAAAAAGAGACCATAAAATGTCGCTGAAAATGGCGGTTGACGCGCTTCAAACGCTTTCCAAAAATCATTTCTGGGTTTTAAAAGCGACAAAGAAAAAAGAGGAATTAAGGGAAAAAGTAAAGGACAATGAAGAAAATATTATATGGACGCTTAAAACAATAATAAAAAGTTTCGGGAATGCCTGCGACATGAAGAGAATAAAAGCGGAACTCTCCCCTGCCCTGCTTACACCCGGCGAATGGACAGCATGGAACAATAAAGCGCGCGACATACTAAAAACAAACCCTGAGTTCGGAGTTAGCGTTGAAAACAGCGATATTTATATTGTAAGAGACAGACCTGTAACCGTTACGGAAAAACTTTACAATGAATTTATGGCGGTAACCAATTTTTACGACCGGGTATCCGCTATACGCGAATATGTAAACAATAAAAACACTTCGCCCGATTCTGAATTGTTTACGGAAATGTTTTCATATTTTACCGACTTTCTGCGTTCTCCGGGACAAAATGCGGAACAATCCGCGGTTTCATATGTTCTGATTAATGAGCTTGTTGAAAATAAAAAATACAGCCACCTTAAGTCAGCCCTTACTGTAAACTTTGCGGATATTCTTTCAAATATAAAGGATATACCTTTATTCTTTAAAAACATGAAGGACGCGAAATTAAAAACCGAATTTCTTAATAATATAAGGAATCTGATAAGCGGCTGGCCTGATTTTTACATAAAACTTTTCCCCCTTTCTCCGTTGCAGTTTATCGCCGAACAGCTTGAAGAAGCAGGCTGCGGCGAAAAACTGACATTAATGTGCAAAGATTGTTTTGAAAATCTCCGTGAGTACCGCGAAACTGTTATTTGGCTTTATAAAAATTCCAGAAACACAAAGTGGTTCAAAGCTGCCGACATCAGTTATGAAAAACAGCTTATTACTCTTATTCATATCCTGGATATTACCTACCGTGATATTGAAAACCAAAAGGATACCGTGGAAAACCGTAAGCTTAACAAGCTTGTATATAATATTCTTTTTAAGGACGGCGACCTTGTGTCATTTTTGAATAACGCGGATGAAGACGCTATTATAAGAATTTTTACATTTATTAATGATGTCAAGGATCTTGATCCGCAGGATAAAGAAAATATGCGTAAAATGATAACCGGTAAGCATCCTGACTTTAAATTCTTCGGCGAAGCGGAAAAGAAAAGAGCGGAAGAGAAAAAGAAAGAAACGCGTGTTTTTTGGGTTACCTTGCCTATGTACGAAGAGAAAAATAAACTTCTTGCCCATATTCAGGAAGTTGAAGTTCCCAACAATTCAAAAGAAATTGAATATGCCCTGTCGCTCGGCGACCTGCGCGAGAACGCGGAATACAAAGCGGCGAAAGAAAAACAGGAACAGCTTAATTCCCAGGTCGCTAAACTTAAAGAAGAAATAGAAAAAGCCCAGCTTTTCGATCCCGCTTCCATAAATACGTCCAAAATATCATTCGGCACAAAAGTAGTTTTGCTCAATGAAACAGCGGGACGATCTGAAGAATACACTATTTTAGGGCAGTGGGAATCTGATCCGAATAACAACATAATTTCCTATCTTTCTCCGTTTGGAAATGCTATACTTAACAGATCAACAGGTGAAAGATTCGAATATGTCAGTAATGAAGGTAAGATTTCCTATCTGGTGGAAAATATATCGTCGGCTATCTGAGTATAATAAAAGTTTATACGAGGGACAACAGCAGAGGGGTGGAAATATGAAAAGAAATATTCTGGCAGTAATATTTATACTTTTTGCGTTTTCTTTTATATACGGTCAAAATAACGGCCCTATCGATCTTATACTGCTTTTAAATACATCATCAGGAATGAGTTCATCCTATGAAAATGTCAATAATTATATTACAGGCCCGTTTCTTTCGGAATTCCTGCGCACGGGAGATACTTTTCATTTAATTGTTTTTTCACAATCTCCAAGGCTGGATATTGCCCGCCGTATAAATTCAAGAGGAGATGTTGAAACCATTATCGGAAGGATGCTGTTGCAGTACCCTGTCGAAAACGGGAACAATCCGGCGGCGGCAATTACTTTTACTGAAACTTATATTTCATCTCTGCCTTCGCGCCCTAAAAAGATCGTTTTTGTTACTACAGGCAGTCAGGAAATTAGTAATGCTGTCAATTCCGCAAAAGACAAATTAAAAGCAAAAAATGCAACTTTTGATTTTGTACAAGTAACTGCCGGACAGCCGCTTACGAATTTGCCAAAATCAGGAAGGGATGTTGTTTCTTCAGGAACAGGTTCTGCTTCCGGGACGGCTTCGCAAGGAACGCCTTCCACAGGCGGTGTTACTTCGGGAACAAATTCAGCTTCCGGGACAACTTCGCAAGAATCGGCTTCTGCAGGCGCTGTTACTTCGGGAACAAGCTCCGTTACGGGGACGACTTCGCAAGGAACGCCTTCCACAAGCGGTGTTACTTCTTCGGGAACAAATTCAACTTCCGGGACAACTTCGCAAGAAACTGTTTCCGCAGCAGGCGCTGTTACTTCGGGAACAGGCTCTGTATCCGGGACAACTTCGCAAGGAACAGCTTCTGCAGATACTTCATCTTCAGGTACATCTACTACCGGCGAAACCGGGACTCCTGCACAGAGTTCTTCCGGTTCACAAGGCTTAGACACAATAGCATCAAGCAGTACCAATGATGTCAATGTCAAAGATGGAACATCCGCGCAAGTTTCTGAAAAAGCTCAGGGTAATGAAAATATACCTAAAAATGAAAAAACATCCGGAAGCGTTAAAACATCCGGCGGTACAGAATCAGGCAACTCGTCCGTTTATTCAATAGGCCTTATTTTCCTGTTTATTTTTCTTATATTGGTTCTTGGTATTATAATTTTCCTTATATCACGCAGGATTAGTGCAGGCTCCGGCCGCCGTTCTGCGGCTCCGGTTCCCGGACAGAAACCAAAAGAAGAACGTCCTGCTGCCTCCGGCCGCCGTCCCGCAGCGCCGGCTGCTAAACAAGAGCCGAAAGAAGAATCACGTCAATTTACCGATCACAACAGGGAACTCGCGAATTATGCGGCGGCTCAACAAAAGCAAAGAACAACTCCATATTCAGACAGGCCGATTAAAACAGAAAGCCGGAAACCATCGGTAATGAATTTTACTGACCCTCTTTTCCTTAAAATGTTTGTTGAAGATCAAAGTCTTTCAATCGGTAAACGCAACATCCATTCTTTAAAATCCGGTTACAGTCTTTCTGTGGGCGGCGGAAAATCCGATTTCCTTATCTTCCTTGTTCCGGTTCCGCCGCATATAGGAGAACTTCGCAGAAGCGGAAACCAGCTTACATTCATTCCGCGTAAGCAAAAATATTTTCCCGATCTTGGCTCCGGTGAATTAAGGGATTGTTTAAATAAAACTATCCGTATTATTTCAGACAGAAATTATGAAATACATTTCAGATTTGAAATATATGAAGATCCATTGCTGGCTTTAAACCGGGTACTTCATTCAATTAAAGTTCCGGGCTGATAAGGTTTACAAAACCTTTATTCGCCGGAAGTATGCCGTCCTTCATTATAAATTTACCCCTTACTATTGTCGCTATTGGTTTTCCCTTTATTTCCGTTCCGTCATAAGGAGAGTTTTTACTCTTTGAGTGCAGTTCGTTTATGTCAATTTTCTCTTTTCTGTTCATGTCTACAACGGTAAAATCAGCGTCCGCGCCGGATAGCAGATTTCCCTTCCGCGGATAAATACCCCAAATTTTCGCCGGAGTTTCGCTTGTGAGTCTGACAAAATCATTCAAGGAAAGGGTTCCCCTGTTTACCTCGTTAAGAATAAGAGGGACAAAAGTTTCTGTTCCGCAAAGTCCTGCGGGCGCTTCCCATACCGGTAATTCTTTCTCCTTTTTTGTATGAGGAGCGTGATCGCTTGCAATCATATCGATAATTCTTTCATCAATAGCTTTCCAGAGAGCTTTTCGGTGTTCTTCTCCCCTGATTGGCGGATATACCTTATGCGCACAATTTTCCGCGTTTAACAAAAGATAATGCGGACAGGTTTCCGCTGTTACATTTATTCCTTTTTGTTTAGCTTCGGCTATCAACTTAACTCCGTCAAGAGAAGTAACATGATGAATGTGAATTTTAGCTCCGGAGTATTGCGCATAACAAATAGCGGTTTGAACGGCGAGAGCCTCCGAAAAAACCGGCCTTGCTTCTGACAGTAATTGACCAAGAGAGCCTGTCTTTTTTACACACAGAGAAGTAAAATACGAGTTTAGCTCACTTGTTTCCGCATGAAAGCCAATCCTTATTCCCGCTTTCGCGCAAACTTTCATTTGTTCAAATAAAACGGACTGCGAAGGAGGCGCTATATCTCCTGTTGAGGTTCCAAGAAAAACCTTAAACCCCAAAGCCCCCGCTCTTTTTAGCGTTTCAATTTCCGCGCTTTCGTTCGGAAGAAGAGCGAAAAGAGCGAAATCCACACAGGATTTTTCTTTCGCAATACAGGTTTTTTCATTAAATCGAAGTAAATTCGATGTTACAGGTACAGTATTCGGCATGTCGGCTATTGTTGTAATTCCTCCGAAAGCCGCGGCGATGCTTCCTGTTTCAAAATCTTCTTTTTCCGTAAGACCGGGATCCCTGAAATGTACGTGAGCGTCAATAATTCCGGGGAGTATATACATACCTGCCGCGTCATAAATATCATCCGCTGAACAGGAATTTTCAAGACTGCCGGTTTGTACAATCTTCCCGTTTTTTACCGCAATGTCAGCTTTTAAGCTTTCTTTTGGAGTCACAATCGTTCCGTTCTTAAGTATAAGGTCGTAATGCATGGTTAAATCATAACATAAGATAGAGTCAAAAATCATAATTCAGTGTAAAGAAATACTAAATAAATAAAGAAATACCAAAAAAGAAATAATTAAATTTCGTATATTCTTTATGGATTTAATATTCATTATTTCCAACAAACAATTTTCAGGAGGATTTTTATGAAGAAAATGGTATTAGCGGCGGCGTTAATAATCAGCGTAATGCTGGCGGCGTCCTGCAAGTCTACCCCCAAAGATGTGGATGATCAGTACAGAAAGCTGTATGACGCCAACACCGGCCTTGATTTAACCGGAGCCAAGTATTATACGGTAAAATCAGGCGATACACTGTCCGATATTTCCAGGAGCTTTTATGACGATGGTTTTTATTATCCTATCATTATGCTGGCTTCCCGCGGCGTGGTTGTAAACCCGGATAAGATCATACCCGGTATGGAATTGACTATTCCCAATCTTGAAAGAAACAAAGCGAATGCTAACAGCAGAAAAAGTATGAAAAACTGTCTTAACGGGTATGCCGAAATAGAAAAGAAAAAAGCATCCCCGAATCAGGGCTTGATTGACGGCTTTAGAAGCCGCGCGGCTGCTCTTTAACTTAGACTGAGATATTCAACAGCATTCGCCGTTCTTGAGAAGAGAACGGCGGGTGTTGTTTCCGTCCGGACACCAAAAACATATTCACTTTATAGATTCTTCAGTCTTCCTATTTTAATTAATTAAGTACATAATATTTAACCAGAGGTAAAAAATGAGTAATTATGAAATTCTCAGGCCAAATGACAGGCCCAATCTTGGACGTTGGATACCGCTGTCCTTTCAGCATGTGTTTGCCATGTTCGGAGCAACAATACTGGTTCCCCTTTTAACGGGGCTTAATCCTGAAACTGCGCTTTTTACAGCAGGGACAGGAACATTAATTTATATTTTATGTACAGGCGCAAAAGTTCCCGCTTTTCTGGGTTCATCTTTTGCGTTTATACCGCCGTTAATTGCGATATCCGCAGGATACGGTGTTCCCGCGGCTCTCGGCGGAGCTGTAGCGGCCGGTATATTTTACTGCCTTGTAGCTCTTATCATACGTTTTACGGGAACCGGCTGGCTTGATAAGGCGCTGCCGCCAGTAGTTATTGGTTCGGTAATAGTGGTAATCGGTTTAAACCTGGCTCCTGTCGCTATGGACATGGTTATGAACGATGCTGACGGATACAGCCTTGTATATCTTTCCATTGCGGCGATAACTCTTATTGTAACTGTAATCGCGAATATATTTTTAAAAGGTTTTTTTAATACCATTCCGATTTTAATAGGTCTTGTAACAGGCTATTTATTTACATTGATTATGGGTTTTATATTCCCGGCTTATGCTATTATAAACTTTCAGATTATAAAAGATGCCGCATGGTTCTCATTCCCTTCTTTCCGAGTACCCAGCTTCAATTTCGTACCTGTTTTAACATTTATAATTGTCTCACTTGCCACAATTTGTGAACACTTAGGCGATACTTTGGTAACAAGTAAAGTTGTCGGTCAGGATTTTTACAAAAATCCCGGTTTACACCGTACTCTTACAGGCGACGGTCTTGCTACAGCTTGGGCTGCGTTATGGGGCGGACCGCCCAATACTACTTACGGTGAAAATATCGGCGTTATGGCAATTACCCGTGTATATTCGGTATGGGTAATAGGAGGAGCTGCTGTTATTGCCGTGTTTCTTTCATTCTTTAACAAATTCAGCGCAATTATAAAAACTATCCCTTCGCCGGTTCTCGGCGGTATTTCGATGCTTCTTTTCGGTATAATCGCGTCAAGCGGACTTCGTACAATTGTTGATAACGGCGTTGATTACAAGGATAAACGTAATCTGACTATTACCTCTGTTATTCTTGTAATAGGTATCGGCGGGGGCAGACTTGCATTTAATATAACCCGCGATCTTCACTTTGAGCTTGCGGGCGTAGCTTTTGCTACTGTTATCGGTATTATTCTGAACCTTGTTTTTCCGCAAGCAAAAAAGGACAGTAATAAAGTAACATGACAACAGATCAACAAATGACACGAATTTATTTCGTGTTTATTTGTTGATTTGAAGACAGAGCCTATTTTAACCTCTGAAAACCTAAATGGGTTTTTTAGAGGTTCCCTTAATCATAAAAAAGGCATAAACCGTATACTTTCTGCGCTCCGGCGTCTTTAAGTACAGATGCGCATACCTCAATGGTAGAACCTGTTGTAATAACATCGTCAATAACAATTGCCGTTGAGGGAACTGTACCATTTAGAAAGATACGCCCTTTCATATTTTCCAGACGATCTTTACGGTTAAGCTGTTTTTGAACTTTAGATTTTCGCCGTTTTAAGCATCTGTATACGCGAATACTTCCCTTTGAAAGTTTAGAAATGCGTTTGACAAGATAATCTACCTGATCCCATCCTGTATTTTTTATTTTTCCGGGTCGGGGCGGGACAGGTATAAGGCATACTTCTTTCAATTCCGCGGTTTCTTTAATCAAATTAATTACTTTTTCCGCAAAATAATTTGCGAGAGCAAGTTTTTTTCCGAATTTATACGCTGTAAGCAAAGTACGGAATTTTCCTGTATACGGAAGAAGCGTCCAAAGGCGGTCGTAGGAACGTGTTGTTCCGTTTCGGCACAGAAGGCACGTTTCAATTTCCGATATTAACGTTTTATTGCATAAGTTACATTTTTTCCCTTCCTGAGAAGCGTTGAATTGTTCCTCAATCAACGAATGACATTCCTGACATAAACAGTACCGTATTTCGCAAGCATCAATTAAAATTTTTCCGCATAAGGCGCAGCTTTCGGGAAAGAAAAAACTCCTTACCCAAAAAAGTAAATGTATTAATTTATTCATACCCTATATGGGCGTGAATATACTGTATTGCTTTATTGTACAAGTCCGTTGTTAATCAAACAGCGAAGGAAAGTTATCGGTTTCTTTATTTACAGATTTTTGTTTTTTTTCCGGCGGTTTTTCACTTTCACTGTTTCCGGTATCGGCAATTTTTTTCCATTGACATAATAGATTTAAGGCTTCAAGCGGAGTCATTTGTTCCGGTTTTGTTTCCCGCAGTAATTTATCTATTCTGCTTTGAGTAACACCGGCAGTAAGTTTATCATTGTTAACAATTTCGTTTTTATGGTTAACGGCATCTTTCCTGCGCTGAAAGACTTTTTCGTCATGAAAAGTTTCGGTCAGGTCAAAATCATGTTCTTTTAAAAGTCTCAATATTTGCGAAGCTCTTTCAAGAACAGTATCTTTAAGCCCGGCTAATTTTGCTACATGGATACCGTACGATTCTGCCGCCGGGCCTTCCTTTAATTTTCTTAAAAAGACGATCTTGCCGTCATTATCAAGAACTTCCATAGAGCGGTTTGTCAAATTTGGATGAGATAAAAGTGAGAGTTCGTGAAAATGTGTGGCAAACAGAGTTCTGCATTTTATACGGTTTAACAGTTCTTCACTTACCGCCCAGGCAATTGAAAGCCCGTCGTTTGTGCCGGTTCCTCTGCCTACTTCATCCATGATTACAAGGCTCTTTTCGGTAGCTGTGTTTAAAATAAAAGCTGTCTCATTCATTTCTACAAGGAATGTTGATTCTCCCCGAGCGAGATTATCGGACGCTCCTACCCTGCAATAAATACGATCGCAAAGCCCGATATTTGCTTCGCTTGCCGGAACAAAGCTCCCCGATTGAGCCATAATGGTTATAAGGGCCGCGGAGCGAAGATAGGTTGATTTTCCCGCCATATTCGGGCCTGTTATCATAATAAAACTAAATCCGTCTTTTTTATCATTATGCAGAATAATATCGTTTGGTATGTATTCGCCGCGGCCAAGATGCGCTTCTACAACAGGATGACGGCCTTCGCGAATTTCCGTATCTGTACTTTCGTTTAACGCCGGGCGCGTCCAACTCCTGATTGACGCGGCTTTTGCAAGTGACTGTGCGGTGTCAAGTTCGGCTATGCGTCCTGCGGCACAAGCAAGATGCGGAAGGTTTTTTTTTGCATGTTCGCGTATTTCAAGAAAGATTTTTTTTTCAAGTTCGATTAATTTATCAGAAGCGCCGTTAATATCAGATTCAAGGGCCGCAAGTCTGTCTGTCGTATAACGCTCCCCGCCCGCGATACCTTGTCTGCGGATAAAATGCTTCGGTACTTTTGAAAGATGGGTATTGGTAACTTCAAAAAAATACCCGATTAGCCTGTTGTACTTTATTTTCAAACTTGTAATACCCGTTATTTCACGTTCTTCTTCAAGGTATTCTTCCAGAAATTGCCTGCCTTTGTCTTTTAATAATTTCAATCCGTCAAGTTCTTCGCTGTAGCCGCTCTTGATTAAATTGCCTTCGTTAAGCAGTACCGAAGGTTCGTCGCATATTCCCCTGTCAAGCAGGTTTTGTATTTCCAGGAGATCACCTGAAGACGCCATGTCCCAATTTTCATCATTTTCAAAATGCGTGTTTTTTAGACTTTCGTTTATTAGCTCTGCGATAGCGTGAAAAGAAACAAGAGAGTTTTTAATCGCGAGCATATCCCTGCCGTGCGCTTTATCCATCGCAAGCCTTGAACAAAGCCGCTCAAGATCCGGCGTTTTTCCCAAAAGCTCGCGAAGCTTGCTTAACTTCCCCTGATCCCTGTAAAGGTTTTCAACTATATCAAGACGGGCGTTGATTTTATCAAGATCCCGCAGAGGATGAAGGAGCCGTCTCTTTAACAGCCTTCTTCCCATAGAACAGCGTGTTTCGTCCATTACTTCCAAAAGTGAAAAACGGATATCGCCGTCGCGTTGATTTACCAATAATTCAAGATTACGCTGGCTTGATTCATCTATCCCCATGTATTCACTTTCACGGTAAACTTTAAGCGTTCTTATATGCGGTAACATCTTTTTTGCGGTTGAATCAAGATAATCAAGCAATGTTCCCGCGGAAATAATTTCCGCGTCTTTTTCATCAAGACCGAAGCTTTTTAAATTTGCAAGACCGAATTGTTTTTCAAGCCTTTCCCTTGCCCGCACAGGGTCAAAAAGCCAGTCAGCCCACCTGTTTATAACAATGCCGCTTCTGTCATATACGGCGGCGGCAAGCTGTTTTTCCTCTTCTAAAAGAGATTCCTGTATTAGCATTTCTTTTATTTGAAGCCGCTCAAGTTCCTGACGAAGTATTTCCGTTTCGTCCTTTTTAAAACTTGTTGTAAAAAAATCCCCTGTTGATAAATCAATATAGGAGAAAGACAAAGCGTTTCCCGCGTCGGCAAGACAGCAAAGATAATTGGAACTTCCCTTGTCAAGAAAATCTTCATCAACTGTCGTGCCGGGCGTTATTATTTCCACAACATCCCGGTCAATGACCTTTTGTTTTTCAGGAGCGGTAAGCTGTTCGCAAACGGCAATTTTTTTCCCGAGTTTTAAAAGACGCGCTATATATGATCTTGCCGCATGGTACGGAACGCCGCACATTGGAAGACCGTTACGGCTTGTAAGCGTTAAATTTAACAGTGAAGAAACTTCAATTGCATCGTCGGCGAACATTTCATAAAAATCGCCCAGACGGAAGAATAAAATATTTCCTGTTTGTTCTTTTTTTATACGTCTGTACTGCTCAAGCATTGGACTGGAACGAAAGCCATCCATGTTGTATTAATTTCTTCCTGATTTTTTCCGTAAATTTTGTATTAATGTTTCAGTGATATCTACTGTTGCGCTGTACCAGACTATTCCTTTTGTGTCGCCGAGATTCATTACAATACTGTAACCTTCGCTTTCGGCTATATACCGTATTTCATCGTATACTTGTTCAAGAAATGATCCTGAACGCGTTAAATTTTTCTTTTGATCTTCAAGAATTGCCGTCTGCGTCTGGTAATAATCTTTCAGAGCTTCGGACATTCTGTAGACCTGGCCTTCAAGTCTGTTGGCTTCGGTTTGTTCTCCCTTCAGCACCGCTTCCGATAATTTTGCCCTTAATTCGGTAATTTCTTTTGTACGCCTGTCAATTTCATTTTGAACCCTTGCGCTGCGTTCATTAAATTCTCTTACAGGACGGGAGTCCCGGAAATACTCTGTATATACTTTCGGCAGATCAACAACCGCAAAACGCGTAAGCTGCTGACCGTATAAAGTACAGGAAATACCAAAAATAACAATTAATAAAGTTTTCTTCAACATAAGCACCTCTAATATGGTAAAACAAATGATATTACAAAGTCTACCCCTCGCCCCGGAGTTGAGTCCTTATTGAATAAAGAACCGGTTTTCCAAAAGAAATTACCGTTATAAAAATAGAATCCTTTGGCAATGCCCGCGCGTATCGGAAACTGCGGTAAAGTAACCCTTAAGCCTCCGCCGAAGCTGAACCGCATATTATCAATTGTAAAGTTTTTTTCATTTTTGGGATTTTTACCAAAGTAATACCCCTCATACGTTTCAACGCCGGCCCCGTCAAAAAACATGTCAAACGCCAAAATACCGCGTACAAGCGGGAAACGAAGCTCGACCCAACTGTCCACAAGCATGAGTTTTTTATTGCGGAATTCGTTGCTCCATCCCCTGCCTACAAACATTCCGTCAACGGAAAGCTTGTTTGCTTCTTCAATAACACGCTCGCGTCCGGGCTGGTTAAACAAAAACGAGATACCGAGATTTACAGCTAAAATACTTTTAAAACTCCACTTTTCACCGACAGGAATATCAAACAAAGTATGAAAATATTGCGCTTTTGAGTCGCTTCTCATGTAATGTTCCGTTTCTCTTCCCAAAATTCCGTAAAACCCCATGCGTTCAAGAAAGTAATACCCGCTTGAAGGATCATAATATATATCGCGCTGATCAAGTGAAATTGATGACCATATTGAATTTTTGGGCGTCCATACATTGTTACTGTCTCTTAACGCCGGATCAAAAGGTGTAAAGATATTATTGTAAGTGTTTCTTACTACGCCTAACCGGGTTCCTCCGTTTAAACCCAAACTCCCCAGTAATGTCGACCAGCGGTATCCGGAAGATAAACCCAGGGATATATACCACTGGTAATAATTCATGAGGAATTCCCTTCGTGTTATCTTGTCATGTTCAACATATTCATCATAAGAAGTAAACCCGTCAGGGAACGCGTAATTCTCATCGCCTTTAAACCAATAATTTTGGTTATTCATGGATGTAAAGAGTCTTGAATAATCAACTGAAAATTCAACTCCGAGAGAAAGCGGAAGCCCTAATATCCATCTCTGTACATAATTCAATGAACCCCTGGTTGTGTCGACTACAGATGAATTCAGCCTTACTCCGATTTGATTTCCGCTTCCCGCAAGGTTGCGGTCTGTCCATTCAAACAATCCGGATATGGGGAAAGATTCGGGGTCCGCGCTGCCTGAAAATGTAAGACCGAATTGAAGATCAGTTGTCATCTGTTCTTCAACGGTAAATACCAGTTCCATAAGGTTTTCCGTGCTTCCCTGAAGAGTATCAGGCAAAACCATTGAAAAATACTGAAGATTATACAGATTCCTCATCGCTTCCATAACTTTTGTTTTTGAAAAAACATCACCGGGTTCAAGGGGAATTTCCCTTAAAATTACATTAGTTTTTGTTTTTTCGTTTCCAAGAATAATTATGCTTTCTATATAGGCTCTGTTTCTTTCTACAATTGAAACTGAGTACGAAAGAGTATAGTTTGCATAATCCTTTTCCGGCGTTCTGATTATGGAATTGAAAAGATATCCGTTTTCATAGTAAAGATCGGAGACTCTCTGTAAATCCATTTCCAATTTTGTATAATTTACAATTTCGCCTGTTTTGGAGGTTATAAGTTTTTCCAGCTGTTCTGAAGTAAAAATAACATTGCCGTTGAATGTAACTCCGCCGAATGTGAACTCGCTGCCTTCGTCAATCCAGAATGTAAGAGTTAAATTTGTGCCTTTTTTATCTGTGTCATAGGTTCGCGTAACATCCCTTACAACGGCGTCAATGAAACCGCGGTCATGGTAATATTTCGCGACAGCTTCCCTGTCAGCGAGAAGCGATGCTTCCTGAAAAGCTCCTTTATTCAAAAGAGATCTTGCTTTTAATGAAAGCTGACTTCTTAACGCGTTGTTTGAAAATCTGGAATTACCCTGAAATTCTATTTTGGATATTGTAATTTTTTCAGATTCTATAATACGAAAAGTAACTGTTACTGATCCGTTTCTCGCAATATTTTCTTCAGCATCAACTGTAGCGTTGGGAAATCCTTTTTCTATGTAAAGATTCTTTATGGCTTCAACATCAACGCGTACCTTTGCCTGGTTAAAAATATCATTTACCTTTGTGGTAACAACATCGCTGATGTCTCTGTTGCGAAGTCCGGAATTTCCAGAAAAAATAATCCTGCCGACAATAGGACGTTCACTGACATTAAACCTTATTATTACTTCGCTGCCGTCAGCATTGGCGCGGACAGTTGTAGGATCTATACGCTCAAAATATTCCAAAGCATAAAGTTTTCCCTGTATTTCCCAGAAAACCATGTCATCAAAAATACGGCCTTTATACGGCTGCATAAGAGCATCTATTTCCTGAAGGGAAATATTCCTAAGTCCGCTGAAAATAATATCTCTTATCGGCTTTCCGATAAACCATTCATCATCGCTGTTTGATGTTTGGTTTCCGGTGAACCAGTTATTTTGGTTTTCAGGTAAAGGATTATCGAAAAACCAGTCATCATCGTTTTCAAATATTGAATTATCGAAAAACCAGTCATCATAATTTTCAGCTATTGGATTTTCAAAAGCCAAATTACCATCGTTTTCAAATATTGGATTTTCGACAGGCAGATTATCATCGTTTTCAGATATTGGATTTTCAACAGGCAGGTTATTATCGTTTTCAAATATTGGATTTTCAACGGACAAGTTATCATTATTTTCAGGCATATAGTTTTCGAGAAACAAATCATCATTATTTTCAGATATTGAATTTTCTACGGGCAGGTTATCATCGTTTTCAAATATCGGATTTTCGACAGGCAGGTTATCATCGTTTTCAAACTCCTGGGAAAATCCTAAAACTGCTGTTATGAATAAAAGTAAAACAAAGCTTCTGACTTTCATTAATTCTCCTAAAACGATTTACGCCAGGTTAGTGTTATTGAATGATCGTTTACCCACCAGTTTTCCGGATGATTTGGGAAAAAGGACCATCTTATACTGAAAAACGGACTCTGTAATTCAATTCCAATATCAGGTTCAAATTTTATACCGCCGAATGACTGGCTGTTTTCATCATATTTCAATGTAAGCGTTCCCTGAGCGAACATGTCATTTCCGATGTACTTACCGATAAAAACAGTTGTATTGTCTAAATAGTTACCAATGCGGTTTGAATTACCCGGGAAACCTGATGTTCCCGTAATAACCGCATTTTGTATAAATTTTGTTCTGATGCTTAACATATCCAAATTTAAAAAATTCCTTAACGAACGTTCAAACCGCCGCATAAAAATCATCTGGGTCATAATATCCGAGCCTGAAACAATATGCGACATAAGTTCAGTTGATGATGAAAACAAAAGACGCTGAGATTGATCTATGCCATAACCACCTTGAGCGCTGGCTAAATTGTGGCCTAAAATCGCGTTAATTTCAAGCTGGGTAAGGCTTGGAGTAGATTCAAAACGCGGCGCGAAACTAAGGAGCGGTTCGTTATCAATAATCATGTATATGGTTACAGGGCCGGAATCGGAACGTTCTCTTATTTCCGCTTTGACGCTTAAACGGGGATTAAACTGAGTTTCACTTTCCCTGAAAATTATGTTTCCCTGCCGGATATGGAAATTCCTGTCCATGTAATTTATTTCCCCTCTGCGGATATTAATATCGCTTACAAGCGAATATTGTCCTGCCTGTGAGTCTGATTTTACGGAAAAAACGGTTCCCATTTCAGGATTTACCCTTAAAATAGGACTTAATTTGTTCGGCCAGAAAAATTCAACTGTAGGTCCTGTTGTAATATTTATATCAACCACAGCATTAAATTTTTCGTATGCGTCGTCTTCAAAAGAAGCATTTTTGAGCGACGTAATTTGCTCCATATTGACACCCATTTCGGTCTTGTCCATGAAGAGATCGCCCTTGATTTCCAGTACTTTATCGTTTGAATTCATAACAAAGGCCAGCTTTCCCGAAGCGTCGCCGTTCGCGGTAAAACCCGCTATATTGATACTATACGGAACGGGCGTTTTTTTCGGGATACTGACATTAAGGCCGACATTCCTGGGAACCCAATATTCAAAACGGAGCCAGCCGCTTACATTTCCGCCTCCGCCGCCTACGCTTGTAACTACAGGTCCAAAAGACATTTCGTAACCTTCAGCCGTTATATGAAACGGTACAGGCCTTATGTTATCGCTTACATATCCCGGAACCTGTATATTAAAACTTGTTCCTGTACCTGAACCGTAAAATTGAGGATTCCAGACAGGACCGCGCAGATTCATTTTTCCTGTTATGTAGCCTCCGGCGAGATTAAAGCTATCATCGGAATCTCCCGCCAGTTTCCATAACGACGCCATATCAATGTAAAAATCGCTTGTGTACGCGTCAAAATTACCTTTGTCGAATACACCTGAAAAAGAACCCCTGACTGGAAACGGATCTGAAAGGCTTAAATAGAAATTGCCGGCATTGTCCGTTTTAAGCCTTATCATATCATTTATGCCGCCTGAAATTGAAATTGCGTTTTCATTTCCTGTTATGTGAAAAGCGATATTTTCCCTGGATAAATCTCCGTATTTTATATTATTGATATTTATGGTTCCTTTAAATGAATTGGTTATATCGCCAATATTTATCCATGAATCAATTTTATTGAAACCTGCGTCAATATCCATTATTCCTTCAATTATTTTTTTCTTGTTAAATCCGCTGATTTTCGCATTGATTTTCGCGATACCGTCCGCCGGACTGATATTAAAAACCGGAAACGCGAATTTCATATTGTTATAATCAAGTTTAAGATCGCGTAATACCAGATTATTGTTTGAAAAAAACATATCTCCCGAAGCCTGAATGTTTTGCGTCTGTTGTCTTGCTGAAAAAGAAGAAAGATTAATATGCGTATTAAATGAGTTTACCGTATTCCATGACAGCTGCCCGTCCGCGCTTGCGAGCATAATGCCTTTTCCCTGAATAAAACGGTCTACACGCATGGCAGACACGGAACCGTTAACGCTTAGATGGTTGTCTTTAAGCATTCCTTCGAGTTTGTACGCTTCGCCTTTTTCTTTTCCGTCAGTAACATTTACAAAAAACTGAAGATATGAAAAATCATGTTTCCATTTAAAATCGGCGCCGCCCGCAAGAGAGCCTTTATTATCGCTGTATGAGATATTCCTGAAACTGGCTCCGTCCTGATCCGCTATACCGGAAACGTTTAAATTAACTTCACCGTTTTTCGTATACAGCCCCTGAAATTTGAAATGAGAAACGTCAAAAGACCAAAAATCCGCCGAGTAATAACGCAAAGCGCCGTAAAAATTCATGTATACGGGGCTCACGCTTGTCGGCACGGGAAAATTAACGCCTTCAATGTATCCCGATAAAGCGCCTGTATTGGAAATGCTGCCGTAAACATGAAGCCCGTTTGGATCGCTTATAATTAAAGTATTTCTGTCCAGAATGTGGCCGGCGATATTCCATGACACATCAAGGTAATTAGCGTTAACTGAGAAATCAAGAACCTTTTCGCTCGGGAAGGCCGCTTCGGCGGAAAACGTGAGCTCGTTTTTACCCATATAAAAAACGCCGTTATTTAATAAAAAGTGCTGATTTGTACCCGACAGGGAAACCTCCCCGACAACGGTTTTTCCGCTTGATACGGTTATTTTTGGTATGTTATATGCGATGTTTTTATAATCCGTCGAAAGAAATATATCGGTGTCAACCGATATATTTCGCAAGGGGCTTAAGTTTTCGGGGATATTTACAAAACCGGTAAACGGCCGAAAAGCTTCCGCGAGGTTATAAACTGAAAAAGAATTAAGGGAAAGCGAAGCTTCAATCCTGCCGGGATTTTTATTCATGACAGCGTCAAGATAAACAGCTCCGTTGTCTTCACAAACGGCTGATACTGCGGCGCCTATTTCCCTGTCCGATATATTCAGGTATGTATTAAAATTTTTTATGGAAAAAGAGCCTATTGAAATTTTTTTACTTGTTATTTCAATATCTCTTCCGCGGCTTGTTATGCTGAAAACGCCGTTAACGCTTTGTTCCCCGGTAAAACTCAGATGATCTATTGAAAGAGTTCCGGAAGGTTTTAAAGGAGAGACGCCGATACCGCCTTTAAAATTTATTATCCCTTTAAAAAGTCCGTTTTTCGCGGTATTTGCGGACGCATTAAGACAAAAATCATTAACGACAACATAATCCCTGTCGCCGTAAAAATTGACCAAAAAAGCGTCGGTTAAAAAAGAGTTTAAATTATTTGGATTTTCCTGCCATGATCTTGCCGGGTTTCCGCTTTTCAGATAGACACTGTAATCAAGCTTCCCGTTGTTTTCATATTTAAACAATACGTTGCCTGAAATTGCCGTGTTTAAAAAATAGCTTACATTCCTCCAGTAATTGGAAAAATTGATAAGTGAGCCTGCAAAAAAGTTATTAAAGCTGATTTGCGAAAGGATACCTTTTGTTTCAGTATCATAACGGAAAAAATAACCCAGCGGTTGATTTTCACCGCTTGCCGCAAGGCCCGCGATTTTATCTTTGAAAGTAAAATCCATGTTAACAGGATTCACTTTAAAAAGCATATGCGTATCGCTTGTGCCGGCTGAAGCAAGCCTGAAAAACGAATCAAGCGTTTTCTTTTGATTTCTTTCAGAACAGACAAGCGATGAAAGGGAGATATTTGCCTTTATCTCCTGCGCGTCTGTAAAATATTTGCCGTTTATTCCGATGTCGGCGTTAACAATAATTGTCCTGTCAAAAAATCCGGTTAAACTGATTTCAACTGCGGAATTCGCTTCAAGATTTATGGTTTTTTCGTTCATCCTGAAATTCATATTCATATTTCCAAGTTGAGCCGTTGTCCCGTCTTTTGAGATAAGGACATTAAAATGGCGTATTCTGTAACTAGCTTTGTCCGGCATAAAAGAAGTTATTTGTTTAAAAGCATCATTGTTTTTGGAAGAACCGGATAATGATTTAAGGTGTTCGATTATGTCTTTGTCTTTTATTAAATCCATACGAAGCATCGGACGGTCAATTTGAATAGTATGAATTGTCAGTTTTTTACAGGAGAATAAATCACGTAACGAAAAATAAAAACGCGCGCGGGAAACGGTCAGAACTTCAGTATCATTTTTTATAAATCTTAGATTCCTGATATCAAATGAATTAAAAAATACGGGGCGTATGGATGAATACCGTATTTCCATCCCTGTAAATGCTTCCAGTTTTTCAATAAAATTTCCGCGTATACTTGTTATTACCCCGCTAAGAGCGTTATGTACCGGCTTAAAGGCAAGCGATGAAAAACCTATTAATATTAACAAAATGAGAATTTTTATGTAAAATGAACGGGAAACAATAATTTCCCCGTCCTTCCTGATATCAAATGACAATAGCCTACCCCGGATATTTTACTTTCTATATATTATAACACTTATTCAGGTTGAATGTATCGAATTAATGGCCTTTATTCGTTGATTTTTTTGTTTTTTCCTGCTTAAATATCATTAATCATGGAATTTATCCCCAATTTCGCGGTTTTTGAAGGCGGAGACGGAAGCGGTACTACCACCCAGCTCTCGATATTGATTGAACGCCTTAAAAATGCTCCCCAACCCGTATTTTTCCCTACTTTTGAGCCTACAAACGAGAAAACAGGCCTGTTAATACGCTCCGCCTTGAAAAATGAGATAAAAATAAGAGCTGAAACCCTGTGTTTTCTCTTTGCCGCCGATCGTAACGAACACCTTTACGGAACGGATGGTATTATAACCCGCGCAAAAAGGAATGAATTTGTACTCAGCGACAGATATGTTCTGTCTTCGCTTGTTTATCAGGGGATAGAATGCGGAGATGAGCTTCCGCAAGCCTTAAATTCGCGTTTTCCTGTTCCCGAGTTGACTATTTTTCTTGATATAACCCCCGAAATTGCCCTTGAACGCATAAAAAACCGCTCTTCCCGTGAAATTTACGAAAACCTTGATTTTCAAAAAAAAGTCCGTGAAAAGTACATGGATTTAATAAGAAATTACGATAGAGCGGGCGGTAAAGTAGAAATAATTGACGCTTCCGGACATGTAAAGGAAGTAGCGGACAAAGTATGGAGCGTAATCTCCCAAATGCCGATATTAAAAAATAGTGAAAACATTTTTTAAAACAGCGGTAATCCTGGTTTTAATAACAACAGCTCTTCCCGTAAACGGGTATTTTGTTACCTATAAGGAACAGTATTATAAACTTTTCCATGTTCATTATATTCAGTATCCCGATGACTCCATGGAAAATATCTACTGGCTTGAAAAGGCTATGAAAGCTGATTTTGCCAATCCGCTTTACGCTCTTACCCTGATAGAAAATGAAACTCAATGGGAAAAATACCGTTATCTTTTTAACATGCACATAAACATTAAATTGACAGAGCAATACCTTTTTTTGGGAAACAAGTGGAACAAGCGTAACGCGTATTTTTACAACGCTCCCTGGAAAGATCAAAACCTTGAAAGTCTTGAAACCGCCGAAACCTGCTTCCGTACTGCTCTTTATTACTGGGACGAAGCCGGCGTGTGGGCGCAAAAAGCCAATGAAAGGCGTTTCAGGTGGATCGATTTACAGAAAATTCAATTTTGGGAAGATGAAGCGCTAAGGATTGAAAACGGCAAACTTAATTACGCGAAAACAATAAAACGCGAATTGGATTTACTTCAAAAGGTACGTGAAAAATTTGAAGCAATGGAACACTACTACTAAAAGAGTTCGCCCTGTATACGCTGTAATTGAGACTCATTTTTAGGTTTTGAGATTAACGCTAAGAATTCTTCCTCGTTAATAATAGGGATTCCAAGTTCAACGGCTTTATTATTTTTTGCCGAGCCTGACTCAGGATCATTTGTTACAAGGTAGGAAAGCCCCTTAACCACCGAGGATTTTGCCTGAGCGCCCAGCGATTTAATTTTTTCTTCCGCCGCCGTCCTTTTTATGGTTTTCATTTCGCCCGTAAAACAGAAAGAAAGCCCGCGCAGAGGAAGGGTTTCTTCAGGCACAGGCGCCGCTATTGTTATCACTCCTGTTTT